>Ga0334884_1000654_pt1 | contig 60819 bp, 47 predicted proteins | sample GraSluR1_MG_7_FD_207215 | JGI IMG/M metagenome (GOLD analysis project Ga0334884, IMG submission 207215) | Sludge microbial communities from methane-producing bioreactor in Wageningen University, Netherlands - Granular Sludge_12_05 R1 | ecosystem: Engineered > Bioreactor > Anaerobic >... | reverse complement strand
CGCGCCCCCGACGAAACTCGCTCTCAGAGCGAGTTTCGTTTACCCCATCCTGATCCTGCCGCCAAGGCCCGGTGCGCCCCAACAATAGACCGTCTCCTCTACCGCACCCGCACCGTCCCAATGCCGCCTTTGATGTATACGCGGATGCTACCCATCCCGTTGGCGGTGTAGGTATTGTCGCCCGAGCGCTGGAAACGATCCGCCACCTGCACCGAGCCCAGCCCTCCCTCGATCTCGATCTGGGCCCCTACATCCTCGGGCAGTTCGATCGCCAGCGCGCCCACGCCGCCATGTACCGTGACCTCATAGGTTCCCCTGGGCAGAGCGATCTGGGCATCTCCCACGCCGCTCTGTAGGTCCAGCCTCGCCAGGGTCAGGTCGCTCAAGGTGATCTGCGCCTTGCTTACCCCTGTCCTGATGTTGAGGGCCAGGGGGATATCGCGGGCCAGCCCGATCTCCAGGCGGCCACGGTCGCCCGTCACAAACGGCCCGCTATCCATGCCGCTGAATTCGAGGGCGACCTCGGCGTGGCCCTCTCGCACCTCTTGAGCCTCGTTCAGTTCGGTGCGGCGGGGATCGTGACGCAGGGTGGCCCGATACAGCAGGCCGGGCTCTTGCAGCGCCGCGACCTCCAATTCGCCGACGCCCATGGTGATCTCGATCTCTGCGGAAGAGATGCCGCCGGCTGATAGCTCCGCAGTCTGGATCTCCATGCGGCCCCAGCCATCGGCCAGATTGGGCCAGAGGAACCAGACGCCGGCCAGGATGGCGGCCACCAAGAGCAAGTAGATCAGCCCGCCCATCGGTGCGCGCCGCAGCAGCATCTCTAGCCCGATAAAGACCAGGGCCAGGGGCCAGAGCTGCCACAGGCTGGACCATGAGATCTGCCAAATGCCGAGCTGTTGCAGCAGCAGGGCCACGCCCAGCACGATCAGGAGTATGGCAAAGGTATAGTTGCGGTGGCGGTTCTCGGGCATATCAGCGCTCCTTGAGGTTGTTGATGAGGATGGCCACGCCCAGGCCCACCAGGGCGATGGGCCACAGATAGCGCACCCAGGCCAGCAGCCCGACGCTGCGGAATAGCAGCAGCAGCCCAAACCCCACCAGGATGGCCCCCACGAGGATCAGGGTGTCATCGGCGGAGCCGGTCTTGCGCGCCCGCACAAAAGAGCCGCGCGCCTCGGCGCCCAACTCGCGGGCGCGGGTGCGCATCTCGTTCAGGTTCTCGCGCATCACCTGTTCCTGCTGGGCCAGCTCTTGCTGCGCGTTGGGCAGCACGAGCCAGAGCAGCAGGTAGAGCGCCACGCCCGTGCCTGTCGCCAGCGTGAGAATGATGAACAAGAGCCGAAAGAGCAGCGGGTCGCGCTCGAAATAGAGGGCCAGGCCGCCGCATACCCCGGCGATCACTTTGTCTTGCTGGCTGCGATAGAGATGCTTCATGTTGATTGTCCCCCTTGTAGGATCGGATGGCCTGCTGATTCCGTGCACGGGGCCATCGCTCACCGACTATACGCAGGATGGGGGACGGGGTTGCAGGTCGGGGGACGTCCCCTAGCTGCGCAGGAACTGGCGCTCCAGTTGGGCCTGGCTCAGGTGCAGCATGGTGGGGCGCCCGTGGGGGCAGGTGTGGGGCAACGCGGTGCGTTCGAGCTGCTGCACCAACTCCCGCATCTCCTGATGGGTCAGGGTTTGGCCGGCGCGCACCGCCGTATGGCACGAGAGGGTCATCAATGCCTGGTCGGCCCAGGAAAAGCCGGGGCCGCCCTCGCTGGCCGCGTCCAGCAGCTCAGAGATGGCTACGGGCAACAAGTCGGGGGGCAACCCGGCGGGCGAGGCCTTGATGAGAAACGTATTGCGCCCAAAGAGAGCGAGGCCGAACCCCCAGGCCGCCAGTTGCTCCAGGTGGGCCTCCAGCAGCGTGGCCTGCTGGGGCTCTAGATCGAGGGTCAGAGGCTCCAGCAATTCTTGTGTGGCGACTTGGGACATGGCCCGCTGCGCCTGCAGCGCCTCGTAGCGGATGCGCTCGTGGGCGGCGTGCTGGTCAATCAGGTAAAGGCCCCCCGGCCCCTCGGCGACAATGTAGGTCTGGGCGATCTGGCCCACCACCCGCAGCATGGGCAGCCGTTCGGTGGGGCGCGCCAGGGGCGCCTGCAAATCGCCCTCTTGCGCGGGCTCTGGGGCTGCTGCGGGCGGGCTCTGGAACTCGATGGCGGCCTGAGAGACGCCCGGGGCCAGCCGGTGCGCGTCGAACTGGCGCGTCCAGCTCGCGGCGGTGCGCCCGGGCAACGGCGCCGAGGAAACGGGCCGCTGGGCCATCAGGGTGCTGCGCACGGCGCGTTGCACCGCCCCAAAGACGGCATTCTGTTGCCGAAAGCGCACCTCCTGCTTGGTGGGGTGAATGTTGACATCCACCTCCTCCGGCGGCAGGGCGATGTTCAGCACCACTAGGGGGTGGCGGCCCTGGGGCAGCAGGGTATGGTAAGCCTGGCTGATGGCGAAAGAGAGGGACTGATCCTGGATCCAGCGATGATTGACGAACAGGATCATGTCGCGGCGGTTGGAACGGTGCAGCCCCGGGGCGCTTGTCAGCCCCCAGACCGAGACGCCATCGCGCTCATACTCGCCCTGGGGGATCTCGAGCATCTGCTCGGCCACATCCAGGCCATAGAGGGCCAGTACCACATCCAGGATCTGGCCGGTGCCGGTGGTGCGGCTGACCAGGCGGTCGTTGCTGCGCAGCTCGAAACGGCGCTCGGGAAAGGCCAGGGCATAGCTGCCCATCAGCCGGGCCACATGGCCTGCCTCGGTGGGATCGGCGCGCAGGAACTTGAGCCGCGCAGGGGTATTGTAGAACAGGTTCTCGACGCGGATATCGGCGCCCCGGTTGCGGGCCAGGGCCTCGCGGTGGACCAGGATGCCCCCCTCGTAGCGCACCAGGGTGCCCACGGGCTCGTCCTCGCTGCGGGTGGCCAGGGTCAGGCGCGAGACGGCGGCGATGCTGGCCAGGGCCTCGCCGCGAAACCCCAACGTGCGCACCCGGTAAAGCTCTTCTGCCGAGGCGATCTTGCTGGTGGCGTGGCGGGCAAAGGCGGTCTCCACCTGGTCGGTGGGGATGCCGCAGCCGTCGTCGCTGACGCGGATGAGCTGGCGCCCGGCCTGGGCGATCTCGACACGGATCTCTTGCGCGTCGGCGTCAATGGCGTTCTCGACCAGCTCTTTGACCACCGAGGCGGGGCGCTCGATGACCTCGCCGGCGGCGATCTTGGCTGCCAGGTCGGGGGGCAGGATCTGTATGGGCATGGTGACGATGGCCTTTTCTCAGTGCGGTTCTGTGCCCTGATTGTAGCACAGGGCGGGGGCGGGGCAAGAGCGGGACGGGCGCAGGCGACGGCGTCGCCCAAGGCAAGAGCATCGGGCTATGCGACGTAATCCGGACGCTGACAGAGCCCTGGATGCGATTGCTGGGTCTTTTCATTGTCGGTATTATGTACAGATCCCTTCGCGGCGAGAGATGCTCTCGGTGCTCTGTGGGGCCCTCATCCCCGACGAAACCCGCTCACAAAGCGGGTTTCGTCGGGGATGAGGGCGACTGGCCGCAGCAAAGCAAAAGCAGCTCGCTTTACCATAACCACGACTTTGACAAAGCCCTGCGTTCTGCATAGTGATTGTTCGAGTATTGGTGGAGCATATTGGCACCTGAGAGGGAGGCAGGGAGGTACTCACTCAACCCAGGTACCCTTCCCTGCGGAACGTCTCAGGCGAGCAGCTGCGCCAAGTTCACGCCGCCGCTGTTCAGGTGATTGCCACAGTGGATGATCAGGCGCGTACCATTGACGCCCCAACCGCGCCGCCCTACAATCAGATCACGGCGAACCTGCCGAGCATGCCCACTATAGGAGATGCCACCATGACCAGGCGTATTCTCGGGTTGCTCATCATCGTTGTCCTCGCCTCCTTGCTCGCCTGTCAGGGCCCTGCCACAGAGACCGGCTCTGCCACTGACCAGGGCGCCGCCGCCTCCAAGGCTCGCTCCGAGCCACTGCTCACCCAAGAACTCGCGCCCTCGGCCGCCGAGCAGACCATCGCCATCGGCCAGCAGCTCTCCCTCACCCTGCCCGGCGGCGCGCTGGCCGAGGCGGCCACCCTCAGCGTCTCGCAGATCAGCCGGGGCGCGCCCGCCCCGCCCACAAGCCGAGAGGCATTGGCCGTTTATGAGATTGGGCTGGGCGGCCAGGCCGAGTTCGATCAGGCCTTGACGTTGGAGCTGGCCTATGACCCCGATGATCTCGATCCTGACGCGCCCGCCGACGCCCAGTTGACCGTCGCCTACTATGACGAGGAGCGGGGCGCCTGGGTGACCGTGCCCGCCCTTGTGGACGAGGCGCGCCACCGCCTTGTCGTGCATACCGATCACCTGTCCGTGTGGGCCTATTTCCGCTGGATGCGCGGCTATGAGACCCTCTACTGCGGCGACCACTTTGTGTTGGCGTATGACAAGGAGGCAGTGACGACGGGGTCTTCTGCAAGCTATGCTGGCCCCTATGCCCAACCCGCGCTTGCGCTTCGGCCCGCCATCATCTCGGACGTGTGCAACTTTCTCAACACCTCCTACGCTGCCTACAAGCAGGCGGGCTTTGCCATGCCAGAGGGGCGCATCAAAGTCGTCATCGGTGAGTTTGCGGACCCCTATACCGAGGCGTTCACCGGCGTGATCCATATTACGCTGGAGAGCTGGTACGATGTGAACCTGCTGCGGCAACAGGCGGCCCACGAACTCTTTCACGTGGTGCAAATGCACCAACTTGGCACACGCACCATGGACCGCCGCCTCTGGTGGATGGAGGCTACTGCCGAGTATGCCTCCAGCGAGGTAGCCTGGGCCGCCATCGGGGGCACGGGCACCATGGGCGGCGATATCCGCCCCAAATACCTGGAGCTGCCCATCGTCTCGCGTGAGGACTATCACGACTACGCCACCGCCCATTTCCTCGCCTTTTTGCACACCCAGATCCCGACTATGACCTTCAAAGAGCTGTGGGATGCCGCTGCCGGGGGCGACAATACGCTAGAGCTGCTGGATCCCGTGGTGACGGCCAAATCAGGCGCGCCGCTGGGGCTCTGGTATGTGCGCTTTGCCCAGCATTATGTCTTTGATGCCATCAGCCCCATGCCCTCGGTGGCCAGTCTCTCGGGCGAGGTGGCGGACAAGCTCAGCCGGTTCCTGGTGGAAAAGACGGAAGAGACCCATACCCTTTCGGTAGACTATTACGCCTCCAAGATATGGGCCATCGAAAACCAGAAGGAGCGGGATGTGACGGTCGAGCGGCTGGGGGGCGAGGGCGGCTGGGTCTTTGCCACGGTGGTGCGGGGCGACGACAAGCTCTCACCCATCGTCGCGGGGCCGCTGGCCGTCGAGGTTGGCAAGCCGATCTCGCTGCACCTGGCCTCCGGCGACCGCCTCTTTATCCAGGCCACCAACGCTTCGGGGCGCAGCGGCATCGCGTTCAACCTGCGGGTCGCCGAGACGGCCATTCCTTCTGGCATGTACACCATGTACCTCAAGTTCGACGATGGCTGCGACGCACATTTCTCCGGGGGGTACAACTCGTGGGCGCGGCTCAATCGCTTCCCGGTCAAGATCGAGGGCAACCAGGCCACCGTTGACTATGACAAATTCACGAATGGCAAGCACCTGGTGGCCACGGGCTCGGGCAGCATAGACGCCCAAGGCAGGCTTACGCTGGATATGGTCGTGGTCTTCACCCGCGAGCCATGCGATGAGGGACCATGTCCTTGCGGGCCGGACGGATGCATTTACAGGGAGCATCTCACCGCACAGTTCGTCGGCGAGTGGGTACCCAACCGGAACCTGTGGCAAGGGGCGCTCACCGGCTCTGTGCAGGTGGATCGCAAGGACGAGTTCGGCTTTTCGTGCAACGCGGCCCCCATCTCGGCCACGGTGGAGCCGGGATTCGTGGATACCCCCTTGTGATCGCGGGCTCAAAGCAGGCGCCAGGGCGTGAAACCACGCCCTGGCGCCTGCCCGCCATATCAGTTCAGACTTGGAACTGACAGACCTTCATTGGCCGACCCCCAAATCTGAACAGTTGCCTGCCCCGTGTAAACGTTGCGCCCTTTTTGACAGCCCGCCCTCCTCGTGCTATCATGCCCGCCATACGTTGCGAGGTACAGAGATGCACAGCAGCCGTCCAAGTATAATTGAGCAGAGGGCCCAGTCCCTCTGGCTGAAGAAGAGCAAGCGTCAAAAGCTGGCCCCCTGGTCAGGCTAAGCTTGCTCACGCCTCGCAACAAGAGGTATTCTGAAAACAAGAGCGGCTCCCCAGACCAGAGGGGAGCGCTCTTTTTTTCATGCCCGCCATCGGCGTCCGGGCCCGCAGTGTTGCCCCGGTGATGGACAATCTGGATCAGAAAGGAGGTGAGAGAGATGATCGGTACCTGCCCCGAATGTGCAGCCGAGATCGAGCTAGACGATCCCCTCGAAGGGGAGATCGTGGATTGCCCCGATTGCGGCGTCGAACTGGAGGTCGTAGCGGTAGACCCGCTGGTTCTGGATGTGGCGCCCGAGGAAGAGGAAGATTGGGGAGAATAGTAACATGTCCATAGGTCCGTTCAGCATCATCGAGTCAACACTGCGGGAAGGCGAGCAATTCGTCGGCGCGAATTTCACCACCGAGCAAAAAGTCCGGATCGCCCAGGCGCTGGACGCGTTCGGCGTCGAGTATATCGAGGTGACCTCGCCCGTAGCCTCGCCTCAGAGTATGCACGACTGCACCACCATTGCCGGGCTGGGCCTCAAGGCCAAGGTGCTCACCCACGTGCGCTGCACCCTCTCCGACGCCGAGGCCGCCATCGCCACCGGCGTGGATGGCATTGACCTGCTCATCGGCACCTCGTCCATGCTGCGCAAGTTCAGCCACGGCATGGATATCCCCGCCATTCTGGATCGGGCCCGAGACGTGATCACCCATGTGCTGGATCGTGGGTTCGAGGTGCGTTTCAGCACCGAGGACTCGTTCCGCAGCAACCTGGATGACATCCTCACCATCTATGAGGCCGTCGCCGACCTGGGCGTGAACCGCGTGGGCATCGCCGATACGGTGGGCGTAGCGACGCCGTTGCAGGTCTATGATCTGGTGCGGCGCGTGCGCGAGCGCGTCTCGTGCGATATCGAGTTCCACGGCCACAATGACGCGGGCTGCGCCATCGCCAACGCCTTTTGCGCCCTGGAGGCCGGCGCCACCCATGTGGATACCAGCATCCTGGGCATCGGCGAGCGCAACGGCATCGCCTCTTTGGGGGGCATGATAGCTCGTTTGTATGCCCTGGATCGCGATCTCGTGCATAAGTACAACCTGCCCGTGATCCGCGAGCTGGATGACATGGTGGCCGAGATCGTGGGCGTGGACATCCCGTTCAACAACTATATCACCGGCATCACCGCCTTTACCCACAAGGCGGGCATCCATGCCAAGGCCGTGCTGAACAACCCCGAGACCTATGAGATCCTGGCGCCCCAGGATTTCGGGCTCACCCGCTATATCAGCATCGCCCACCGGCTCACCGGCTGGAACGCCATCAAGGCCCGCGCCGAGCAGTTGCAGCTCGATATCCCCGATGACGAGCTGCGCGCGGCCACCCAACACATCAAGGCCCTGGCGGACGAAAAGCCCATCGGGTTGGACGACGTAGACGCCATCCTGCGCCGCTGGACCGGCGACCATCATCAGCAAGAGGTACACCATGCCTGATCAGGCCCTCACCCTATCGGAACAGATCCTCTCCCACGCCGTGGGCCATCCGGTGCACGCCGGCGACCTGGTGATCGTGGAGGTGGATCGTTGCATGTCCCACGATTCGCTCACCCCTGAGGTGATTGACTCTCTGCGAAACGAGCTCAAGGCCGAGCGCGTATATGACCCCGACCGCATCGCCGTGTTCATTGACCACGTGGCCCCGGCGGCCTCGGTGGCCACGGCGGACGCCCAGGTGCTGGTGCGCCAGTGGGCCCGCGAGCAGGGCATCCGCCAGTTCTACGACGTGGGCTATGGCGTGTGCCATGTGGTCATGATCGAGGAGGGGCTGGTGGCCCCGGGCCAGATCGCCATGGGCACCGATTCCCACGCCAACGCCTATGGCGCCGTGGGCGCCTTTGGCACCGGCGTCGGCTCTCGCGATATGGCCCTCACCATGGCCACCGGCCGCAACTGGCTGCGCGTGCCCGAGACGATCCGCGTCCAGGTCCAGGGCCGCTTTCGGCCTGGCGTCGGCCCCAAGGATGTGAGCCTGTACCTCTGCGGCCTGCTGGGGCTGGATGGCGCGAGCTATCAGACCGTCGAGTTTCACGGCCTGGATTGGCTGGATCTGGATGGCCGCGAGACACTCTGCTCCATGACCACCGAGCTGGGCGCCAAGGCGGGCATCATCCCGCCCACGGGCCCGGCGGCGGCGGATTGGGGCGTGCCTGACTGGCTGGCCTTGCAAGAGGGCGCCGTCTATAGCCGCACCATCGTCTTGGATCTGGACGCGCTCACGCCCCAGGTGTCCATGCCCTATGCCACCGACAATGTGGCAGCCATCGCCCAGGTGGGCGATGTGCCCGTGGATATGGTGTTCATCGGCACCTGCACCAATGGCCGACTGAGCGACTTGCAGGCCGCCGCCCGCATCCTGGCGGGCAGGCATGTGGCGCCCAACGTGCGCCTGCTGGTGATCCCCGCCTCGCACCGCATCCTGAGCGAGGCCACCGCCGACGGCACCCTGGCGACCCTGCTGGCCGCGGGGGCCACCCTGGGCACCCCCGGCTGCGGCCCTTGCATCGGGCGGCATATGGGCGTCATCGGCGCGGGAGAGACCTGCCTCTCCACCGGCAACCGCAATTTCCGCGGCCGCATGGGCTCGCCCAATGGGCGCGTGTACTTGGCTTCGGCAGAGACGGCGGCGGCTACCGCGCTGGCCGGCTTTATCAGCGACCCCTCGCGGCTCTAGGAGGCAACACATGGCAACCATCTGGCTCTTTGGCGATGATATAGATACCGATCAGATCGTGCCAGGCCGCTATGCGCCCTATATGAACTCGGAGGCCGAGTTGGGCAAGTACCCGTTCATCGAGGCGCGCCCCGAGTTCGCCCGCGAGGTGCAGCCCGGCGACGTGATCGTGGCGGGCAAGAACTTTGGCTGCGGCTCCTCCCGCGAGTATGCGCCCCGGGCGCTCAGCGTCGTGGGGGTGGCCGCCATCATTGCGCCCAGCTTTGCGCGCATCTTTTTCCGCAATTCCCTCAACCTGGGGCTGCGGCTGTTCGAGACTGACATCCGCGAGCGCGTCTCTGACCGCCAGGCCGTCGAGCTGGACCTGGCGCGGCCGGGTTTGCTCGTGGCAGGCGAGTGGCTGGAGCTACCCAAGCCCCCTGTGTGGCTGCGCGAGGCCTGGGCCGAGGGCGGCATCATCCAGTACTATCTCAACCACGGGCATCTGCCCCTGGAGGAGGGCGCATGAGTCGCGTCATCTGCCTCATCGAGGGGGATGGCATCGGCCATGAGGTGATCCCGGCGGGGCGGCGCCTGCTGGAGGCCACCGGCCTGGGCTGGTCCTTTGTCCAGGCCGAGGCGGGCTGGGGCGCGTTCGAGCGCTATGGCGTTGCCCTGCCCGAGGCCACCCTGGCCGCCGTCGAGGCTGCCGACGCCACCCTCTTTGGCGCGGTCTCGTCGCCGCTGAGCCCGGTGGAGGGCTATCGTAGCCCCATCGTGGCCCTGCGGCGACACTTGGACCTGTACGCCAACCTGCGCCCCGTGGTCTCCCAGCCGATCCCCGGCTCGCGCCCCGGCATTGACATGCTGATTGTGCGCGAGAACAGCGAAGGACTATACTCGGGGATCGAGCGGCGCGAGCCGGATCGCGCCGTCACCGAGCGGGTGATCACCCGCAGTGCATCGGAGCGCATTGCGCGGCGCGCCCTGGAGCTGGCCGCCCGGCGCCGCAAACACCTGACCATCGTGCACAAGGCCAACGTGCTGCGGGCCACCTGCGGGCTCTTTCGCGAGGCGGCCTTTGCCGTCGCCGCCGAGTACCCCGAGGTAACGGTGGAGGAGCAACTGGTGGATGCCGTGGCCATGCGGCTGATCACGGCGCCCGAGCAGTATGACGTGATCGTGACCACTAACCTGTTCGGCGACATCCTTTCGGACGAGGCCGCCGCCCTGGTGGGCGGCCTGGGGCTGGCCCCCTCGGGCAACGTGGGCGAGCGCCATGCCCTGTTCGAGCCGGTGCACGGCTCTGCGCCCGATATCGCCGGGCGGGGCATCGCCAACCCGCTGGCCACGATGGGCGCCGTCGCCATGTTGCTGGACCACCTGGGCGAGCCGCTCTGGGCCCGGCGGGTGCAGGCGGCCATCCAGGCCGTGCTGGTGGAGGGGCCGCTCACCCCCGATCTGGGCGGCGACGCGACCACGGAACAAGTGACAAAAGCCTGTATCGAACGGCTGTTGGAGACGAGATGATCAAGATCGGAATGCTGCTTTCGCGGGTGCGTATCGAGGAAAAGCTGCTCATCGAGGCCTTTCGGGAGCGCGGGCACCCCGTGGACCTGATTGACGACCGCGACCTGGTGCTGGATATGGCCGGCGATGAGCGTATGCAGGGCTATGACGTGGTGGTGGAGCGCTGCATCAACCACTCGCGGGCGCTCTACACCCTGGACATGCTCAACGCCTGGGGGGTGCCCACGGTCAATAGCGCCCATGTGGCCAACGTGTGTGGCAACAAGTTTAGCACGTCGCTGGCGCTGCTGCAGCAGGGGGTGCCCACTCCTCGCACGCTCATGGCCTATACGCCCGAATCGGCCCTGGCCGCCATCGAGCAGCTCGGCTACCCCGCCGTGCTCAAGCCGGCGGTGGGCTCCTGGGGGCGGCTGATCGCCAAGGTCAACGACCGCGAGGCCGCCGAGGCCGTGCTGGAGCACAAGCACGTCCTGGGCTCGTATCACCACTCGATCTACTATATCCAGGAGTATATCCACAAGCCCCAGCGGGATATCCGCAGCTTTGTGGTGGGCGACCGCACCATCGCCGCGATCTATCGCTCCTCGGAGCACTGGATCACCAACACGGCGCGGGGCGGCCAGGCCAGCAACTGCCCCGTCACCCCCGAGATTGACGCCCTTTCCCAGGCGGCGGCCAAAGCGGTGGGCGGCGGCGTGGTGGCCATTGATATCCTGGAGGATGCCCACGGCGGCCTGACGGTGTGCGAGGTCAACTATACTATGGAGTTCCGCAATAGCATTGACACCACCGGCGTCAATATCCCCGGCCATGTGGCGGACTATTGCATTGCGGTAGGGAGGGGCGAGGCGTGAGCATCAAGGTTTCCATCGTCGGCGGCTCCGGCTATGCGGGCGGCGAGTTGCTGCGCCTGCTGCTCTTTCATCCCGAGGTCGAGATCGGCCAGGTGACGAGCGAGAGTTCGGCGGGCCGCTTTGTGCACACCCGCCACCCCAACCTGCGCAGCGTGACCAGGCTGAAATTCACGCCCCTGGAGCTGCTGGAGCCCTGCGACCTGCTCTTTGTGGCCCTGCCCCACGGCGAGGCCGCCAGCCGCATGGATCGCTTTGCCGAGCTGGCCGAGCGGGTGGTGGATCTCTCCGCCGACTTTCGCCTGCGGGATGCCGCCGCCTATGCCCGCTGGTATGAGCACGAGCACCCGGCGCCCCACTGGCTGGAGCGTTTCGTCTATGGCCTGCCCGAGATCTATCGCGAGCAGATCCGTGGGGCGCGCTATGTGAGCGGCGTGGGCTGCAACGCCACCGCCACCAACCTGGCCATCTGGCCCCTCTTTGCCCAGGGCGTGGCCGACCCCGCGCGGGGCGTCATCGTCGAGGTCAAGGCGGGCTCGAGCGAGAGCGGCGCGACGGCGGGCCCCTCGTCGCACCACCCGGATCGTAGCCATGCCGTGCGCTCCTTTGCGCCCACGGGCCACCGCCACACCGCCGAGGTGCTGCAGGCCCTGGGCCAGGCGAGCGTCGCAACCCAGGTGCATATGTCCGTCACGGCCATCGAGCTGGTGCGCGGCGTGCTGGCCACGGCCCACGCCTTTGTGCGCCCCGAGCTGCGCGAGGGCATGGACGTCATGGGCCTCTGGAAAGTCTATCGCCAGAGCTATGGCAGCGAGCCCTTTGTGCGCATCGTGCGCGAGCGCCAGGGGGTCTATCGCTACCCGGAACCCAAGATCTTGGCGGGCAGCAACTATGCCGAGGTGGGGTTCGACTATGATCCCGAGAGCGGGCGCATTGTGGCCATCGCGGCCATTGACAACCTGATGAAGGGCGCCGCCGGCTCGGCGGTGCAGTGCATGAACCTGATGTGCGGCTGGGACGAGACCACCGGGCTCACCTTCCCCGGCCTGCATCCGGTGTAGCAACGAGGGGGCAGAGAGAGATGATCGTCATCAAAGTGGGCGGCAGCGAGGGGATTGACCTGGACGCCGTGTGCTGCGATATCGCCGCGCTGGTGCACGAGGGCCGCGAACTGGTGTTTGTGCACGGCGGCTCGGCCCGCACCAACGTCGTGGCCGAAAAGCTGGGCCATCCGCCCCAGTTCCTCACCTCGGTCTCGGGGTTCACCAGCCGCCGCACCGACCGCCAGACGCTCCAGATTTTCGAGATGGTCTATTGCGGCGAGATCAACAAGGGCCTGGTGGAGCGCCTGCAGGCCCTGGGCGTCAACGCCGTGGGCCTTTCGGGGATAGACGGGCGCCTGTTGGAGGGGCGCCGCAAAGAGGCCCTCAAGGTGATGCACCAGGGCCGCCGCATGGTGGTGCGCGATGATTACACCGGCACGGTGGACACCGTGAATGTGGGCCTGCTGCGCCTGCTGCTGGATAACGGCTATACCCCCGTCATCTCGCCGCCCGGCATCAGCGTCGAGAGCGTCGCCATCAACGTGGACGGCGACCGGGCCGCCGCCAAGATCGCCGCCGCGCTGGGGGCCGAGCAGTTGATCATCCTCTCCAACGTGCCGGGGCTGCTGCGCCAGTTCCCCGACGAGAGCACCCTGATCGAGCATATTGAGCCCGCCCGCGCCCAAGAGATGATGGCCCACGCCGAGGGCCGCATGCGCATCAAGGTCCTGGGCGCCATCGAGGCGCTGGAGGAGGGCATCGGCAAGGTCGTGTTCGGCGACGCGCGCATCGAGGCGCCCGTGCGCGCCGCGTTGGCGGGCAAGGGCACCGTCATCGGTCCGCGGTAGGGGCGGGGGTAGGGGCACGGCATGCCGTGCCCCAACGGGAACGCGAAAGAGGCGCCTCAACGGGCATGCCGTGCCCCAACGGGAACGCGAAAGAGGCGCCCCAACGGGCATGCCGTGCCCCAACATCATCGCCCGCAACCATCAAGGAGGGCTTTTCATGGACACCATCCAACGCGAGCAACGCTACACCAGCGGGTGCTATCCCAAGCGCGAGATCGCCATCGTCAGGGGCGAGGGCGCGCGCCTGTGGGATGATACGGGCCGTGAGTACATTGACTGCGTCTCGGGGCACGGCGTGGCCATCGTGGGCCACTGCAACCCCGCCGTGGTCGAGGCGCTCTGCAACCAGGCCCGCACCCTGATCACCTGCCCCGAGATTTTCTACAACGACGTGCGCGCCCAGTTGCTGGAGCGCCTGATCTCCATCGCGCCGCCCGGCCTGGAGCGGGCCTTTTTGGTCAACTCGGGCGCCGAGGCCATTGAGGGCGCGCTGAAATTCGCGCGGCTGAGCACCGGGCGCCCCGGCATCGTGGCCACCATGCGCAGCTTTCATGGGCGCACCCTGGGCGCCCTCTCCACCACCTGGGAGCCCGCCTACCGCGAGCCGTTCGAGCCGCTGCTGCCCGGCGTGAGCCACGTCCCCTATGGCAACCTGGAGGCCCTGCAAGAGGCGCTGAGCGAGGAGACGGCGGCCCTGATCCTGGAGGTGGTGCAGGGCGAGGGCGGCGTAAACGTCGGTGACGCCGCATACCTGCAAGGCGCGCGCGAGCTGTGCGACGCCGTGGGCGCCCTCTTGATCGTGGACGAGGTGCAGACCGGCTTTGGCCGCACGGGGCGCATGTTCGCCTGCGAGCACCACGGCCTGCGCCCCGACCTGATGGCCGTGGCCAAGGGGATCGCCGGGGGCGTGCCCATGGGCGCCGTCCTGATCGGCGAGCGCGTGCAGAACATCAAGCCCGGCGTGCACGGCTCCACCTTTGGCGGCAACCCTCTGGCCTGCGCCGCCGCCCTGGCCGCCATTGACTATATGCTGGCCCACGACCTGCCCGGCCAGGCGCAACGCAAGGGCGAGTGGGCGCTGGCGCGCCTGCGGGCCCTGGATGCGCGGGTGATCCGCGAGGTGCGCGGCATGGGCCTGATGATCGGCATCGAGCTGCGCCGCCGGGCCACCCCTTATCTCCGGGCGCTGATGGATGAGGGCGTGCTGGCGCTGCCCGCCGGCAGCACCGTCCTGCGCCTGCTGCCGCCCCTGGTGATCAGCGATGAGGATCTGGCTGCGGCCTGCGACGCCGTCGAGCGCGTGCTGAACCAGGCGCTCTAGGGCGTGAAGAGCCACGCGCCCACCGACGCCGAGGTCATCGCCCTGCTGGAGCGGCTGGTCTCCATCGAGAGCCCCTCGGGCCAGGAGGCCGCCGTCGCCCAGGCCGCCGTGGAGACTATGACAGCCTGGGGGTTCGACGCCCATGTGGATGCCGTGGGCAACGCCGTGGGGTGCACCGGACAGGGTGGGCGCACCGTGCTCCTGCTGGGGCACATTGATACTGTGCCGGGCCATGTGCCCGTGCGCCGCGTGGGCGATCTGCTCTATGGCCGGGGCGCCGTGGACGCCAAGGGGCCGTTCGCGGCCTTTGTCTGCGCTGCTGCCCGCGCTGCCGCCGGCGGCCTGGCGAGGGCCGACCTGCGCATCGTCGTGGTGGGCGCAGTGGAGGAAGAGGCCGCTACCTCCGCCGGGGCGTATCATGTGGTGGCCCACCACTCCCCTGCCGACGCCGTCGTCATTGGCGAGCCCAGCCGATGGGACCGGGTCACCCTGGGCTACAAGGGGCGCCTGCTGGTGGATTACCGCCTGGAGCAGCCCGTCTCCCACACGGCGGGCCAGGCCGTGGCCGTCTGCGAGCAGGCCGTGGCCTACTGGCTGGCCGTGCGCGACTGGGCCACCGCCTACAACCGCGACCAGAATGGCGCCGACGCCGGCGCCTTTGCCACGCTGGACCCCTCGCTGCGCGCCCTGCGCTCCGATGGCGACGGCCTGCGCGAGTGGGTCGAGATGCGGATCGGCCTGCGGCTGCCCCTGGGGCTGGATATTGATGCGCTGGAGGCCAACCTCACCGGCCCCTGGGCGGGCGAGGCCCGCGTGACGCTGCATGGCCGCGAGGAGCCTTTCCGCGCGGACAAGCGCAACGAGCTAACCGGCGCGTTCCTGGCGGCGGTGCGCGCCGAGGGCGGGCGCGCCGCCTTTGTCACCAAGACGGGCACCTCGGATATGAACGTCATCGGCCCGCGCTGGGGCTGCCCCATCGTGGCCTATGGCCCCGGCGATTCCGCCTATGACCATACGCCCGATGAGCAGATCAATCTGGACGAATACCTGCGGGCCATCCGGGTGCTGACGGGGGCGCTCCAGCGGCTGAGCGAGACCCTGGGCCGGCGGGGATAGGGGCATGCACCGCCCATGGTATCAGTTCAGAATTGGCGGCGAAAGCAGCCAACACGTTGTGGACGGCGGCGGCGACCCTTGGGGCGCGGGCGTCTCGCCCGCCTGGTAGGGGCTAGACCAACGGTGGCGCAGCCACCGTCCCTAGCTCCTACCACAAAACCATAGAAAGACGCGTTAAACACGTATGGGTCAAGCTGACGCTAGACGCATGTATGCGTCCGCAGCGTCCATAGCCGAGGACATGTGCTCACCGCTTGCGGGGTGCTGGCAGCACCGTTCTGGACAGTCGAGGACTCGTCCCCTCGAATCCGAACTGATACGGCTATGCTGCCCTGGCCCCTAGAATTGACACCCCCGATGACGTAGCTATCATTGGCAACTGCAACCGCCCGGCGGCAGGGTCGCCGCCCTGGATACCCGTAGAGAAGGGAGCCCGCCGCCATGCCCGAACGCCACGAACGCCTGCTGAACGCCCTCACCCAAGAGTACCGGCAAGCCTACGCCCCATCGGGGGCGGCCCATGAGCGCGCCTCGCGCGTGCTGGTGGATGGCATCAGTCATGGCGCCCGCACCCATAATCCGTTCCCCCTGCGCATCCGCGCCGCCCAGGGCGCACATATTACCGAGGTGGGCGGACGCCGCCTGCTGGACTATTGGCAGGGCCACTATGCCAACATCCTGGGGCACAACCCCCCCGAGGTTACCCAGGGGTTGGTTGCCATGCTGCAAGCGGGCTATGGCCTGCAAACCGGGCTGCCTGAGGAGCGCGAGGCCGAATACGCCGAGCTGCTGGCCCAAACCACCGGCGCCGACCAGGTGCGCCTGACCACCTCTGGCACCCTGGCCACCATGTACGCCCTCATGGTCGCGCGGGCCTATACGGGGCGCAAGCTGGTGCTCAAGGTGGGGGGCGGCTGGCACGGCGCCAACCCCCTGGCCCTCAAGGGCGTGGCCCACAGCGATGGCGGCTATGACCGCATAGATTCGGCGGGCATCTCTTCTTCCGCCGATCAAGAGATCCTGGTCACGCGCTTTAATGATGTCGAGGCGCTGGAGCTCGTTTTTGCCCTGTATGGCGACCAGATCGCCGCCTTTATCTTTGAGCCCTGCCCTAGCATCGCCGGGTTCATCCCCTCTAGCCCCGCGTATATGCAGGCGGCGCGCCGCCTGACGGCCCAGCATGGCGCTCTGCTCATTCTGGATGAGGTCATCACCGGCTTTCGCTACTGCGCCTCCGGTGCCCAGCGCCTGTATGGCGTGCAGGCCGACCTGACCACCTATGGCAAGATCATCGGCGGGGGGATGCCCATTGCGGCGGTGGCGGGCCGCGCCGATCTGATGGCCCTGATCCGCGAGGGGGCCTCGCCCCGCGTCTGGTTCAACGGCGGCACCTATTCCGCCCATCCCCTCTCGGTGCTGGGCGCCCTGCTCATGCTGCGTTACCTGGTGGCGCACGAAGATGAGGTGTACCCGGCGCTGGCGGCCCAGGGCGAGCGGCTGCGCCAGGGCATCGAAGAAGCGATGGCGGCAGAGGGCGTATTGGCCCGCTGCACCGGCCGGGGCAACGCCGCCGTCCAGGGCAGCTCGCTCTCCACGGTCTACTTTCCGCTGCAAGAGGACCTGGCGCCCCAGGGCCCCGAGGCGTTGCACGACCCGCGCCTGTGCGATCTGACCCTGGCCGAGCCCGTGCTCAAGATCGGGCTGCTGCTGCAAGGGGTGAACGTGGTGCACGGGCTGGGCGCCCTCTCGATGGCCCATACCGAGGCCGATCTGGAGCGCACCTGGGCCGCCTTTGGCGCCCTGGCCCAGAGGATCCGTGCGGGGGCCTAGCGGGCCCGGTCAATAGGTATCAGTTCAGATTCTTGGGGAAAGCGGCCAACACGTTGGATTCGTCGGCGACGAACCTTGGAGGGCGGGCGTCTCGCCCGCCACGCTGCGTACGCAGCGTAACGCGCCGTCCAACTGCGCTCCCAAGCCGAGTCTATGTGCTCACCGATTGCAGGCTATAGGCATCCCGTCCCGGACAGTCAAGAACCCATCCCCTCAAATCTGAGCAGTTACGTCAGTAGGCGTTGCGGTCGCCCTTGAAGAGGTTGATGAACGTCCGCATGATGATCTTGAGATCGAACAGGAACGACCAGTTCTCCACATAGTAGAGGTCGTACTTGGTGCGCTCGACGATGGAGGTATCGCCCCGCAGGCCGTTCACCTGGGCCCAGCCGGTCATGCCGGCCTTTTCCGAGTGCCGCTCCATATAGCGGGGCAACACCTGGCGGAACTGCTCCACAAAGATCGGGCGCTCGGGCCGGGGGCCCACCAGGCTCATATCGCCCACCAGAACATTGATGAGCTGGGGCAGCTCGTCCAGCGAGGTGCGCCGCAAGAGCGAGCCCAGGCGCGTCTTGCGCGGATCGTCATCTGAGGCCCACACCGGGCCGCTGGCCGCCTCGGCATCCACCCGCATAGAACGGAATTTGAGCATGGGGAACGGCTTGCCATCCAGCCCCACCCGTTCCTGGGCGTAAAAGACAGGCCCCCTGGATTCGAGCCGCACCAGGGCCGCCACCAAGAGCATAAAGGGCGAGAGCAGCACCAGGCCCACCCCGCTCACGATCAGGTCCATGCCGCGCTTGACGGAGCGTTTCCAGCCTCGCAGGGCCACGTCGCGCACGGTCAGGAGCGGCAGCCCGTCCAGGTCGCTGATCGAGACCTCAGAGGCGATGATCTGGAACAGATCGGGGAACACGCGCACCACGGCGCGCTCGCTCTCGCAGGCGGCGATGAGCGCCAACAGGTCCTCATGCGAGGCATCGGGCAGGGCGATCACCGCCTCATCGATCCTGTGCTCTCGCAAGATGCGCGGTAGATCGGCCCGAGAGCCCAGCACCGGCAGGTTGGCCACCTCTTCGGGGCCATTCGTACCGTTGACGAACCCGATCACCCGGTAGCCCAGCCGCGCCTGTTGCGTCTTTTGCAGGATCATGCGCGCGATCTCGCCCGTCCCCACGATCACCAGGCGCTCTGGCCGGTAGCGCCGCACGATCTGCCGCACCCAGCCGGTGAGCGCCCTGCCGATCGCCAGCAGCACGACGCTAAAACCCCAGTGGTAGATGATCAGCCCGCGGGTGAGTCCTTGATCGGTGCGCATGGAGAGAAAGCTCAGCGCCGTGGCCAGCAGCGTGGCGATGGAAACCGCCGAGAGGATGCGGTAAAAGAGATCAATGCGCGAGCCGCCGGGCCGGATATGGTACAGCCGGAAAAAGAAAAAGGTGATGCCGATGGAAAAAACGTGGATGACGGCTTGCGCTGCATAGGTGCGGAACGGCGCCAGCCGCAGGGGCGCGGGGATGGGGATGCGCGTGCGCGCCTCATAGGCCACATAGTAGGCCAGCCCGGCCATGGCCAGATCTACCACCAGGACCAGGAGGCTCAGCCAGGCGCTCGAACGCTTGGACATGTTTGCCCCCACCTATGCCGATGCCACGCGCTGCCGCTCGGGCGGGCGCAGGCGGTTGGCCAGCAGCGCCTTGGCGCGCAACAGCGCCACGCCCAGGTCCACCGCCCAATTCACCATAAAAAACGATCCGGAGCGATAGTGTTTGTCATGAAAGATCTTCATGGCGTCATAAAAGGCCATGGTGGCCTGCAAGCTGTTCTTGCGGCTAGAGGCCCCCTTGACGTGCAGCACCGTCACCTGGGGAACGTAGCGGACCTGCCAGCCGCGCTGTTTGATCCGATAGCACAGGTCCAGATCCTCGCCATACATGAAAAAACTCTCGTCCAGCAGCCCGGCCTGCTCCAGCGCCTCAGAGCGCATCAGCATAAAGGCCCCCACCACGGCGTCCACCTCGGTCTCGACGTGCTCGTCCAGATAGGTCATGTTGTAGCGGCCAAAACGCGGGCTGTGGGGAAACAACTTGCTCAGGCCGGTGATATGATAGAACGAGACGCTGGGCGTGGGGAACCCGCGCCGGCAGGCGCGATCCAGGCTGCCATCCCGGCGCACCAGGCGCGGCCCGGCCACTCCGGCCTCGGGGTGTGCGTCGAGATAGGCGAGCATGGCATCCAGCGCGTCGGGCGGCAGGATGGTATCCGGGTTGAGCAGCAGGGCGTAACGGGGCAACTCGGTCGTCCCATTCCCCGTCCCATAGCCCAACAGCCGGAGCCCCAGGTTGTTGGCATAGGCATAGCCGCCGTTGCGCTCCGAGACGATCAACCGCGCCCAGGGATACCCTGACCGCACCAGCTCGGCGCTGCCATCCTGCGAACCATTGTCCACCACCACCACGGCATAGGCATAGCGCCCGTTGCTGGCGGCGATGGAATCCAGACAGCGCGCCAGGTCGTCGCGCGTGTTATAGTTGACGATCACGATCCCCAAGTCGAGCACATCTCTCCTGGTTCAGGCTGGGCGTTGTCTTACAGACGCGCTCGCGGCGCGCCACGTTCCCCACAGGCGCGCTACCACTGGCGTTTGGGCCAGGGGCCGGGCGGCGCGTGGCGCAGGCGCCATGCGATGCCTGCCGGATAGCCCAGCATCTTGGCCACATCCCCCACCAGGCGGATCACCGGCGTCCAGGCCAGGGCGATGGCCCGCTCGCGCCAGGGCAGCCCCTGCACATGCGGCCACAAGCGCCGAATAGCGCCCCGCAGCATGGCCGCCACCCCCGCCGCGCCCAATAGCAGCCAGGCCGGATGCCAGAGCGCCAGGGCGATCAACAGCGGCCCACCGATCAAGTACGTGCCATAGCGCAGGGCGTGGCGATAGCGCCAAAAGTCGGCCTTGCCATCGCCCCGGGCGTAGCGATAGTACTGCCGGTAATAGGCCCGCAGGCTGCTGCGCGGGGTAAAGTGCACCACGGCGTCGGGCGCAAAGGCAAAGCGATAGCCCGCATCCCGCAGGGCGAAATCGAACAGCAGGTCCTCGCAATAATCCAGCCACTCGGGATAGCCGCCCACCTGGGCCCAGGCCTCGCGCCGCAGCGCCACCGAGCGCGAGGAGGGATAGAATACCTCCGGATCGAGCTCCTCCAGGCGGGGCAGCGTGGTGGCGCCCAGGGCCAGCTCGAACAGCGAGCGGTACTCGGGCACGAAAAAGCCGCTGACCACATCCGGCGCGGGCTCGGCGGCAAAAGGCGCCACCAGGCGCTCCAGCCAGTCGGGCTCCAGGCGCACGCCGGCATCGGTGATGGCGATGATGGGCCCCGCCGCCGCCTCGATGGCGGCGTTGCGGCCCGCCGAGATATTGGCGCCCGGCCGCACCAAGACCTGCATCGCAAAGGGCGCCTGGCGACGAAACGCCTCCAGCGCCTCTGTCGTGCCATCGGTCGAGCCGCCATCCACGATCACCACCTCGTCGGGCGGGCGGGTCTGGCCCGCCAACGAGCGCAACAGGCGGTCAATCGAGGCGGCCTCGTTCAGCACCGTCGCTATTACCGAGACGCTCTGGCTCATGCCCCTCCTTTGCGGCCCCATTATAGCCACATGGGCCATGTGCGACAATTGGCGCGGCGCGGGCCAACTGCGCAACCTCATTGCCCCAGCCCCCTTGGCGATGCTATAATGGCTGCATAAACCACGGTCGAGAGCACGCGCAACAGCGGGAGGGGCGCCATGGATTTTGCACAGATTCGCCAGGAATACGACCGCCTCGCGGCCCAGCTTGCCCAGGGCCAGATCGAGCGGCAGGCTTTTCTCGCAGCCCTGGGCGCCTTGCGCACCCAGGGGCCCGATGGCCGCTGGTGGACCGTTGACGCCAACACCGGCGGCTGGCTGGTGTGGCAGAACAACGCCTGGGAGCCGGGGCAGCCGCCGGTTGCCGCGCCGCCCAAGCCACCCCCTCCCCCGCCGCCCGTCGTGCGCCCGCCCGCGCCCGCGCGCCCGCCAACTCCCGTGGCAGGGCCGCCGTCTGCCCCAACGCCCACGGCGCCTCCGCCAGCGGCCCGGCCCCCTGCCGCGCCGCCAGGGCCGCCGCCCGCGCCCGCTGCATCCGCGCCCCCAGCGCCCCCTCCGGCGGCCCGGCCTCCTGCGCCCCCTCCGGCGGCGGCGCCACCTGCCCTGCCTCCTGATGATCTGCCGGAAGAGCTGCCGGAGGATCTGCCAGAGGAGTTGCCGGAGCCTATGCCGGAGCTGACCCCAGAGCCGACTCCAGAGCCGGCGTCCGAGATGGCGACGGCGCCCGAGCCGGTGGAGGAGCAGGCTGCGTTGGCAGAGCCCCCCGAGGCCGAGACGCCCGTGGAGATGCCCGCGCCCGAGGGTTTGAGCCCCCTGGAGCGCATCCAGCGCTGCCTCGACCCCGATGAGCCCGCCTCCGAGGCCGAGGCGCAAGCGCTGCTCGGCGAGCTGCGCGGCGCGCCCACAGAGCCTGCCATAGCAGCGGCAGAGGCCCGGCTCGATGAGGACATCGCGGCCTTGCGCCGGGCGTTGCGCGCCGTTCCGCTGATAGATGATGACACGCCGCCGGGCGAGATCGCCCCCGGCTACTTGGCTGGTGCGCTGGCTGCACTGGCGGATATGGCGCCGTTGGGCGATATGGAGCTGGTGGACGAGCTTGCGCCCTCCGAGGCTGTGCTACGACTGGCGCAGCTCGTCGCCCTGGGCGCGGCCCCGGCCTCGGCGCGCATCGCCCCCCGTGAGCCCGTCGAGGGTCCCCTGGCAGCCCTCACGGCCCAGGCCCAGCGCCAGATGAGCGACGCGCAGATGTGGGAGGCGGCCCTGGCCGGCCACTATGGCCCGTGGCTGCGCGGGCTGGCCGAGCAAGTGGGCGAAACCGATGCGCCCGAGCACCCACTCTGCAGCGCCGGAGAGCTGGCCGCCGACGCCCTGGCCGAGCTGGCCGAAGAGCTGATCCGGATGCTCAATATCGCCGATGCCGAGAGCGCCTCGCCGCGCGCTCCTTGGTTCCAATAGGAGGAGGAGATCATGTGGAACCTGGCCCTCGATCTGCGCGAGATGGCGCTGCTTTCGGCCCTGGCCCAAGAGCCGCCCACGGAGCGTTCGCCCCTGCGGCGCGTGTGCGCCGCCGCGCTGCAACGCCCCTGGGGCGAGATCCTGGAGCGCAGCCTGCCCGGCTTTGTGGAGCGCCGTATGGTGCTGGCAGACGATCAGGGCGCGCCCTGCCTGAGCCCCGAATGGGAGAGCGTCCTGGCGATCTTGCACGCCCCCGAGCAAGTGGCCTCTTTTGGGCGGCAAGGCAGCCTGGCCGTGGGCGAGACCATCGCATGCCGCCGGGGGAATCTGTGGGCGCTGCTGGCCCTCTCCCGCGACGCCGACCTGCTGGTGTTGACCTGCCCGCTAGAGCGCGCCCAGATGCAGGGGTGGTTCGTGCAAGAGCTATGCGGCGGCCTGGCCCCGGGCGAGAGCGCGCTTCCCGTCCTTTCCCTGGATCTGGCCCTGGGCGAGCTTTTGATCCTGCTGGGCCTGCAGGCGGTCTACCGCCAACGTGCGGCCTCGGCGGCCCCCCTCCGGGGCGCAGACCTGTGGGTCAGCGGGCCGGAGCTGGCCGCCCTCACGCCCCAAGCGTTGCTGGAACTCTGGGGAGACCAGGACGCCGCATTGCCCATCAGCGCCGAGGCGCTGTGCGAGTATGTGGCCAGCGACGAGCACCGCCAGGCCACGGCGACGCGCCTGGTGCAGCGGGGCATCCTGTGGGCCACCCGCGATAGTTGGGCGCTGGGCGAGGAGCTGCGGCCCTGGCTGGATCCGGGCCTGGTGCAGGATGCGATCTCGATCCAGGGCGCGGGCGATGGCGGCTGCGCGATCCTGCTCCATATCCTGCACGATGGCTGCCTGCGTATAGAGGCCAGCCCTCTTTCGCCGTTGCATGTGCGGCTGACCGGCCTGCCCGGTGCGCCGGACGCGGAAGAGTGGTTCGAGCAGTTGTTCCCCCCTGTGGAGGAGCCTGCGCCAGAGCCAGAGGCGCTCGCAGAGGAGCCGGGTCCAGAGCCGGAAGAGGAAGGCGCTGCGCCCACGTGTGGCCGTTGCGGGGCCGAGTTGCAGCCCGGGCAGAGGTTCTGCGGCAACTGCGGCGCCCCCACCGGCGCCGCCGAGCCCACGCCCGAGGCGCCCGTATGTCCCGAGTGTGGCGTGCTCGTGCCCGCCCATGCCCGTTTCTGCCCCGAATGCGGCGCGCTGCTGACGGGGCTGCCGGAATAATCGCTCTATGAACATATCGCGCACCAGGAGGGGATCATGAACTGTCCACATTGTGGCGCTCCTGCGCCGGATAACGCCCGGTTCTGCCAGGAATGCGGCGGCGCCTTGCAGATCGTTTGCCCCCAATGTGGGCAGACGGCCGCCCCAGGGGTCCGGTTCTGCGGCAACTGCGGGACGCGGCTGGGCGCCCAGGATGGCGCCAAGGCCGATACCAAAGCGGGGCTGATGGGGGCATTCCCGTCGCCGCCTCCGCCGCCCGCAGCGAGCCCGGCGCCCTCTGCTCCGGCGCCCAATTACCCGGCGCCCACCCAGTATGGCATGGCTGCCCCGCCCCCGCCCCCTGCGGCGCCCGCCCCCGCCCCGGCATGGCAGGCCCCGCCCCCGCCCCCTGCGGCCCCTTCCGCCTGGCAGCCGGCGCCCCCTCCTCCGGCCAACGCGCCGAGCTGGCAGGTTCCGGCCGGGTTCGAGGCGGCCCACACTGGCTACGAGTTCATCGGCGTCATGCCGCGCTTTTTCGCCGCGCTGATTGATGGCGCGATCGTGGGCCTTGTGGGCGCCGTGATCATGGCGCTTGCCATGAGCGGCGGCGGCATGTACGACGAGGGTACCCTGTATGCGGTCTATACCATCGTCATGCTGCTCTCTCTGGCCTATACCCTCTTGCTAGAGGCGGGCGGCGGCACCCTGGGCAAGCGTATCCTGGGGATGCGCATTGTCTCGGCGGATGATGGCGGCGCTCCCGGCTTCAAGCGCTCCCTGGTCCGCAACCTGATGCGGATCGTGGATGGGCTGCCCGTCATGTATCTCGTCGGGATCCTGTCCATCGCCAGCTCGGACAAGAAACAGCGCGTGGGCGACCGTGTGGCGGGGACCTACGTGGTCAAGAAATAGACGGCTCTTGGGTCTGACCAAGACGAAAAGAGAACCCGGAACGACCAGGTTCAGCACGCTTGGTGCGCAGCCCCGTGCGCCAAAGCGCTGGAGGGCGGGCGTCTCGCCCGCCCACGCTGCGACGCAGCGTCCGAAGCGCAGCTTTGTCCGGCGCTCTTGGCGCCTGTATTCTGGGCTCTACGACCTGCCAACTACCACACGCGCCCGGCCAGGTCGGGCGCGTGGCGCGCCAGGTCGCGCCGCAGTTGCAGCAGCGCCATGTCCCGCGCCTTGGCCTCGAGCATGATGTCAAAGGGGCGCAGATGCTGGGCCCCGCGCAGCCAATCGGCAAACTCCCACGGCACCACATAGTCGGCGTGCTCGTTCCAGGAGGGCGCCTTGAGGCGTTGCGAGCCCTCCAGGCGGCGCATCTCGCTGCGGGCCGAGCAGAAATGCACCTTGGGGCGCACCCCGGCGGGCCAGCTCTCCAGCGAAATGGCCAGCGCCTCGTGCAGCTCGATCCCCTCCGGGTTCCAGACCCGGTGGTGCAAATAGTCGAACACCAGGGGCGCGCCGCAAGCCGCGTGGATCCGGCGCACGTCGGCAAAGCCAAAGCGCCGGTCGTCCTGCTCCAGGGCCACCCGCCGCCGCACCGCCTCGGGCAGCGCCTCGTAGCGGCGTGCGAACCGCTCCCGCGCCGTCGCCGCGTCATCGTACACGCCGCCCACGTGCAACACCGCCACGGCCTCCGGCCCCAACCCCAGGGCGTCCAGCAAAGCGGCATGGGCCGTCAAGGAACGGATCGAGCGCTCGGCCTGCTCCTCGTCCAGGGCGTTCAACACCAGGCTGTAGGGGTGAAAGGAGAGGCGGAGCCCCAACGAAGCGATCAATCCGGCCAGTTGGTCGAGTTGGGCGCGGCACTCGCCTATCTGGCGAGCCAGCTCGCCGGGGTCCTCGTGCAGGGCGCGGGGGAGCACGCCAGAGTGCATGCGGTACAGGCCGATGCCGTTGGCCGCCAGGTAGAGCGCGATATCGCGCAGGTAGGCCAGGTTGACGCTCAGGTGCCCCGAGGCAGCGGGGCTGCGCCCATCGTAGGAGGGCAGATCGGGCGCGCCAAAGGCCCGGATGGAGAACCCGAGCCTATGGCGCGCTTGCTCGCCGCGATCTCTATCGGCAGGCATGGCTACTTGAGGGGCGGCTCGCCCTGGATGCTCTCGACGAACGCGACCGCGTCGCGCACGTCGTCCTTTTCGCCCAGCAACACCAGCCGCACGCTCCCCTCGGCCCCGGCCAGGCCACCCGCCGCCGTGGGGATGGCGTCCACGCCAAAGAGCAGGGCCAGGGCCTCGATCTCGGTGAATATCTCGCCAAAGACGGGCCACAGGCTGAGCACTGCCCCCATCTGCTCGTCCTCGGCGGCGATCAGGGCCGAGGCCTCGACGATATCAAAAGGCACCTCTTTTTCCAGCCCCACGGGGATCAGCAGGCGCAGTTTTTTGCCGGTGATGGGGCCCATGGCACCGCCGATGGTGCCGCCCGTGGGGTTGCCCACGCTGATGCCCGCCACCCCGGCCTCATAGTTGAGGGCGTTGGCCCCCTTGATGAACACGTCGCCGGGCTTCATCTGGGCCAGAGCGGTAAAGCGATCCAGGCTCGGATCGGGCTGGCCGTTCACCAGCACCAGGTCGGGCAGCGTTTCCACCTGCCAATGGGGCCGATCCTTGGCCGGGAAGGTGCGCCCCGAGAGATAGGCCCGCTTGTCAATCTCCTGGCCCATCAGCTCCTCATAGATATAGGCGTTGGTGCTGCCGCTGGGCAAGACGATGATCCCCTTCTCCAGCTTTTCCTGGATGAACCGCAGGGCCACCACGCCCTTGGCGATCAGCCGCTTGGACTCGGATACGGTCAGAACGACTTCGGCCTTCATAATGCTCCTCCTATTGAAAACGAACCAACGCCTCGGTCTATCTCGCGCCCCTATTGTACTGTAGCCTGATCGCGGATGCGCGCAAGAATGGCCTCGCCGATTCCCGATACCCGCATGATCTCGTCAACGGTCGCAAACGGCCCGTACTGCTCGCGATCGTCCACGATGCGGGCCGCCAACACCGGCCCGATGCCGGGGAGCTGCTCCAATTGGGCGGCGGTCGCCGTGTTCAGGTTGATCAGCCCCGTCGCGCCCGTCGCTGCGCCGCCGGATGTCCCGGCGCTCTGGGGCATGGGCGTCAGGCTGGGGCGCGGCGTGGCCTCTCGCAGCGGCGCCCGAATCTGCTGGCCATCGCAGATGTGGTCGGCCAGGTTGACGCCCTCCGGGTCTGCCTCCTCGGTCAGGCCGCCGGCGGCCTGCACCGCGTCAATGATGCGGGCGTCCTCGCCCAACACGTACACGCCCGGCGCGGCCACAGCCCCCACCACGTGCACGCGGATCGCCCTGGTGGGCGTGGCCGTCGGCGCGGCAGCCGTCCCGGTGGCCTCCACGAGCTGGATCGCCTCCGGCTGGGGCCGCCGCTCGTAAAAGAGGTACAGCCCGAACACCGAGACCAGCGCCAGCGTCAGGTAGATGTGGCTGCGATACTTGGTCAATGCGTTTCCCATCGCTGCCTCATGCCCTCACTCTTTGCGTCTCTGACAAGCTCTCCGGTCCCTCGCTGCGAGGGGTATTGTAAGCGAGCGCGCAGTCCTATGGCAAAGTCGGCGGCGCCTGTGTATCGCTACCGGGCGCCGCGCGTGGCCGGTAGATAGATCCAGTGGCATGGGCCCAGCGGCGTCTCATAGGCGCCCATGTCCACAACTGCGACGCCGTTCCCCTTGCCGTCAACGATGCGCGGATTGCCGTCCAGGTCGGTGATGACGCCGGGCGGCACGGCGCTGTTGTCGCCGGCATCTATGGCGGGCGAGCAGACCCACAGGTGCAGGTTACCGGCAGCGGTGTCCAAAAAGCGCGGGTCAATGTCAATGTTGCCGCCGTCATCCCAACCGCAGGTGTGATCCCAACCGCTGCCAGAACCCCCGCAACCACGGATGTCACTGTAAGAGACGTCAGGACTGCTCCTGTCATTGAACACCTCTGGCCCGCTGAAGGTGGCGACATTGCCCCACAGGATGCTATTGGCCAGAGTCGGCAGGCACTTGTCCGCATTGTACATGCCTCCGCCATCCTGGGCGGCATTGCCTGAGAGGGTCAGGTTGGTCAGCGTTGGCTGGCTCTCTTGCTCGCAGTACATCCCGCCGCCCCAGCGTTGGGCTGTGTTGCCGAAAAAGACCACGTTCGTCAGCGCCGGATCAGAGAAGCGATAGTTGTACATCCCGCCGCCGTCCTCGGCGTCATTGCCGGTAAAGCTCACGTTCGTCAACGTCGGGTGACTGCTGACGTTGTTGCTGAGCCCGCCGCCGCCACTCTCGGCCCCATTGCCGACAAAAGCCACGTTCGTCAGCGTCGGGTTGCAGTCGTGGTAGTTGTACATCCCACCGCCCATGCCTTGGCCGTGATAGTAGGGCGTCCCGCCGCCCATCTCTTGAGCGGTGTTGCCGAGCAAGACCGCGTCCGTCAACGTCGGGCTACCGTAATAGAGGTTGCATATGCCGCCGCCGTTTTCAGAGTTGTTCCCGGTCAAGAGCGCATCTGTCAAGGCATAGTCGCTAGAGTAGCTGCCGAGCCCACCGCCGCACCTTCCGGCCGTGTTGCCGGTAAAGGTCACGGACGTGAGCGTCGGGCTCCGGTAAGAGATGTACATCCCGCCGCCCTCCAAGTCGGCCGTGTTGCCCGTAAACGCCACGTTCGTCAGCGTCGCGTCACCAGAGGCGCCCCCGTGGTACATCCCGCCACCGCTGTGGCCAGCATGGTTCTCGATAAACGTCACGTTGGTCAGCGTTGCGTCGCTGTTGATGGCGGACAATCCGCCGCCGCTTTCGGCGACATTGCCCGCAAAGACCACCTCTGTCAGCGTCGGGCTGCTCAGCTCACTGGCCATCCCACCGCCATCGCCATAGGCGACATTGCCCGCAAAGGTGACGTTGGTCAACGTCGCGTTGCTTCCGTACCCGTGGTACATGCCGCCGCCCCATCGGTCGTCGGCGGCGTTGCCGGAAAAGAGCAGGTTGGCCAGCGTCGGGCTACTCTGGTAGAGGTGCATCCCCCCGCCATACGCGTCGTCGCCGAGGCCGTTGGCCCACCCGGCCGTGATGGCAAAGCCGTCCAGCCGCGCGGTCTCGGTCACATTGTTGCCAACCACGACATGATAGACGTTGGCGCCGACAAGGTTCGCGGTGTCGGTGACCACGCCGCGAGGGTCGGTGAGGTCGTTCCCATCAATGTCTCCGCTCAGCACGGTGAGGTGCGCCTGCCAGTCGCGCTGGTCAAAGTCGCTTTCGTCCCCGGCAAAGCCGCCGTATAGCGCCACGCCCGGTCTCAGAGCAAAGGAGTGTATGCGCTGGTTGCCCGGATAGTGCACGCCCTCCTTGACCCAGATCTGGTCGCCGCTGTTGGCCAGGGCCAGCGCGTTCTGCAGGATACAGGCGTTCGCCCAACTGGAGCAGTCTCCGCTGCCCTGCTGCTGCGGCGCGGCATAGAGCACGCCCGAGGCCCGGGCAGGATGTGCGTTGCTTAACCAGACCAACAGAGTGAGCGCCAGCCCGAAACACAACACCGCTACCACTCCAACCAAGGTGCCAGTAACTCTGTTCATCGTGTTCCTCCTGTGGAGATGAACGCGGACCACCCAACCAGCAACGCTCAACGACCCAACTCACTTTCGCTCTGAAAGTGAATGGAGCGGTTGTTACATGCCTTGGTCTATCTGTGACCGATCCGTGAACACGATATGCGCGAGATCAGGCCCCTGCCCGGGCGCTCCCCCACCGAACCACAAACTCATTCCTCGATAGGCTCTCCCATCGTTCGCAGCCAGGCCGTCAGCAACCTGACGCCATAGCCCGTCGCGCCCTTGGCCATATACCCCTTGGTCTCGCCGGACCAGGCCGTTCCGGCGATATCCAGGTGCGCCCAGGGGTATCCCTCGGCAAAGCGCGCCAAGAACTTGGCCGCCGTAATGGCGCTGGCCTCGCGCCCGCCCGCGTTCTTGATGTCCGCCACATCGCTCTTGATCTGCTCGCCGTACTCGTCGAACAGGGGCAGTTGCCAGACCTTTTCCCCCGAGCGCTCTGCGGCTTCCGCAAGGGTCTCGGCCAAGGGCTGGTCGTTGCCCATCAGCCCGGCGGCCACGTGCCCCAGGGCCACCACGCACCCGCCGGTGAGGGTAGCCAGGTCCACCACGGCCCGGGGCGCATAGCGGCCCGCATAGGCCAGGGCGTCGGCCAGGATCAGGCGCCCCTCGGCGTCGGTGCTGATGACTTCGATGGTGAGCCCCGCTTTCGAGCGCAGCACGTCGCCCGGCTTGTAGGCGCGCCCGCCGGGCAGGTTCTCGGTGGCGGGCGCCAGCCCGATGACCCGCAGCGGCAGATCGAGCTCGGCCACAGCCCGCATGGTCGCCAAGGCGGCCGCCGCCCCGGCCATATCGTACTTCATCTGCTGCATCCCTTCCACCGGCTTGAGACTGATGCCGCCGGAATCGAAAGTGATGCCCTTGCCGATGATGACATAGGGCGGGGCGCTCCCATCGGCGCCCTTGTGCTCCAGTACGATGAACCGGGCGGGCTCGCGCGAGCCCTGGGCCACCGCCAGCAGCGCCCCCATGCCCTCGGCGGCCATCTCGTCTTCGTCCAGCACCCGGCAAGCCAGCCCCACCTGGCCCGCCATCTCTTGCGCCGCCTGGGCCAGCAGGGTGGGGGTCAGCTCGTTGCCGGGCCGGTTGACCAGGTCGCGGGCGTAGCAGGCGGCCTCGCCGATGATGCGCCCGGCCTGGGCGCCGTGCTCCACGGCGGCCAGGGCCTCCCCGCTCCACTCCACCAGGGTCAGCTCCTCCAGGGGCGGGCGCCGGTCGGGATCGGGCTGGCGCGCCGCCTCGAACCGATAGCCGCCCAGGAGCGTGCCCTCCACCAGGGCCTGGGCCGCCTCCTGGGGCGCCAGGCCGCCCGCCCCCGCGCCGTGGACGACGCTGGCATAGCGGGTGACGCCCAGCTCGCGCACCTGGCGCGCCAACATGGCCGCCGCCTGCCGCAGCCTATCGGCGCTCCATGCCTCCCGCTTGCCCAGGCCCACGACGAGGACGCGGGGCGCGGGGATCGCCCCCCGCGTATAGAGCAGGGCCATCTGCCCCAGGCGCCCGTCGAAATCGCCGCTCTGGATGCGCTCGCTGATGGCGCCGCCCAGGGCGCGGTCCACGGCGGCCGTGGCGCCGCCCGGCTCGGCCACACCCTGGAACAGGTTGACAACGATCAGCTCGGCGCCGGTCTCTTGTATCGCGCCCTGGACGACGTTGACTTGCATGTTGGGTTACTCCTCTTGAAGCTCTAAAAGTTAACGCTTGTTTACGGGTAGGCCGCTTCGGTGGGCGCGGCCAGAGGCGCCCGCGGAAGGGCCGTCGCAGGCGGATACGGCTCCTGCGTGGGCGTCAAGGGAAAGCGAGGATGGGTCGGCGTCGGGGGCAGCGTGGGCGTTACCCAAGGCGTACTGGTAGGCAGAGCTTCCAGGGTTGCCCGCTGAACAGGGTCTAGCGTCGGCAACGGCCCCAGCGTGATCGGCACCGGGGTTCCCTCGTAGTAGACTTGGGCACCCTCAGACGTGAGATGGATGCGCACGGAGTCACTGATGTAGGGCAGGTTTGGTGTATAGACCCCCGCTATCAACTTAAGGGACCCCTCAGAAGGGATGCGTACCCTTCGCTCAAGGATCAGAGGTTGCTTGGCCGTTATGTTGACGTCCGATCTCACCCCTCCTTCTATCCATCTTCCCTGATCCTCTATGGAGGCTGGCGGATAGGAGATAAGAGAGACCTGCAAACCGGGGATGTCCTTTTCAGCCATGACAGTTATTCTAATCATTACCGACTCTTCCCTGCGAACCGGCTCGGCCACCTCGATCTTGACGCAGAGGCCCTGGTTGCACTGTCCTCTTCCAGAATCGGGCGCCCCCGCGCAACCTGCCACTACGACCATCAAAAGCGCGAGCAACCATGCGTGTTTCATCTTGATCTCCTTTACCTTTAGGGGATGTTTCGCAAGGCAATGGACAGATACACCCGCGCTTGCACCGGCACGACGCTCACCTGGAAGGTGTCGTCGGATGACTTGATGCCGTCGCTCACCCGGATGACCACAGCGCAACTGCCCAGCCATCCGGCCTGCGGATGAATGTCCACAAAGCCTTCGGCATCTATCGTCACCCCGCAACGCCAATCGCTGGTATACATGATCTGCCAGCCCAGCTCCCAAACCTCGCTTTCCGCATCTGCTGAATACGCCCCCAAGTTAGTCGCATCCTCCCATCCAGAGTCCTGCAAGACGGTGCGGTCTGGTAACGGCAGCCAAAAGTAGGGTGGCGTGTCATAGTCTATGGTGTTTTGGTATATCGCCCGCACAGCATCATGTTGGTTCTGTCCGCTGTCTTTCCAGCTTTCCCAGAATGTAGAAAAGCGGTCCTCATGGGGCGCTTGAAAGGCGATGCTGGTGAGAGGGGCAAAACCGAAAGTGGCGCTGTCAAAGCCCTCATTGGCGCTGTCATAGAGGTCGTACAATGCCCCCGCCACGCGTCCTTCCACTGTATCGCCCCAAGGGAATGAGGGGGGGAAGTCATTACGACTTCGCATTTCGAGATTCTCAAAGGCTCCGCCTCCAGCTCCACATGGTCCAGCCCCAAAATCATAGCAAGGATCGCCATTCACGACCAGGGGCAAGAAATCAGCCCAACCCTCGCTCCATGCACACCTTTCAGTCTCTTGGCTAAAGATTTCATGATTGTAGCAGGTGATATCCCACCAAAGCCACCAGCCGGTCTGGTTCCACATGTAATGGTGCCCTGCTTCGTGCACCACCGTATCCTCGGACAATACGCTCCTATCTGCAATAAATACCCAAGGACCGCCCGGCCCGGCATAAAAACAAGAGCTGTTGCAGGGGAAAAGGCTATTCTGGTCTTGCTCCCAACGCGCTGTAATACCGCCAGGGTCAATACCTGCATACGCCTCAATGTGCGCCCAAGCTCGGTATAGATCCTGGAATACCCACATAGCAGAGAGCGTAGGCCAATAGCTCGGAATAATAGAGCTGAAATCCACAATAGCTCCATCCGACACATTCAGACTGGTGAAACTATGCCATTGATACACTTGTCCCGCCAAATCGGTAACTCGATGTTCAGATATCGGATCCTCGGCTTCCCATATCACATATAGATCCAGCCGGCGGTTCGCGGGGTCCGGGTCCGGATCATCCTCATCCCAGTTTAGGCGCGAAGGGAAGAGAAAGAAGCCATTCTCATCCGTGATTGTCTCAGCCAGAAGCTCGTCCTCATCTCCCGAGTCCTGATCGTAAAGATAGACCTTGGTGTAACGTCCCGGCGCACTGTTGCCGCTTCGATCTGCATAGGTAAGTGTCCCCTGAACGGTGACCTGTCCCGGCACGTACTTGCGGATCAGGATGTCATCCACCCAAGGGCCTTCATACTGCACGATGTTATCGCTCCAAAACAACCATCCGACCCATACGCTGGAATCCCCCAGGTACTGCTCCAAGCTGATAGTTTGTTCCTCCCAATTTGCGAGACCGCTCCAGGAGAAGCCGAAGAAATGCTCGCCATCGGAGGAAATCCCAAAGTAGAGATAGTCATAGTACAGCTCGATCTGCCGCCAAAACCAGAAAACGACTTCGGCGGCTGCGGCGTCGCTCAGATCAAAAGGGCCATAGATCATCCAACTGGCCATGTTGGGCGGATAGTGAGGATTCGTGGCCGGATCATACCCATCAGCCCCTCCGTTGGCCGGCCAAGCCGCCCAGGGATAAGGATTATGGGGGTCAGGATGGGCGCGATAGTCGTCATCATCCCACAAGTATTCCTTCTCATCATCGGGGTAGTCATCAACCAATATCCAGCCCGCATTGGGAAAGAGTCCCTCAAAACCTTCCCGTTTGATCTCTTGCCAGCCCCCAAGAGACAAAGTAACAGACTCGCCATTCTCCTGTTTCTCTGGGTCACGGTCTGGCGTTTGAGAGGGCACTGCCCCTTCTGACAGGCGACGAGAGGTTAGGCGACCCGGAGTTCCAGATAGCAGCTCCGGCAGAGGGCCGACCGGAACATACTCGACCACCAGACTGGCGCCGTTCAGCCAACCGCTTTTGCCAGGCTCTGTATCCCGAACCCACAGATACCAGTAGCCCTGGGAAGGCGTTCCCTGGAAACCGTCCAGTTCGGTTGCTTTCCCGAACTCGGCCGTATCGCCACCCTTGCCCTGTTCCCATAATGTCAACTCCCCGCCCACATCCCGGCTTAGGCGTACTTCCAGTTGATTCGGATCAGCGTGCTCGATCAAGTACCTTATGTGCACTGTGGTAACGGTGGTGCCCTCTGGCGCGAGCGGATCGAGCAGACAGATCTGAAGCCAGCGACCATCACCGGGAATGGGTTGTTCCGGGGCAGATCGGCCACAAGGGCCTGTAAAAACAACGTCATCGGGTACCTGCTCGGCGATACCTGTTTCTCCTTGAGCTGTTACCGATTGCCCCAATGCCAGGTTTAGCAGGAGGACCAGGGTTGCGCCAAGACACAACCAAAGCCTTTCATGCCTGTTTCTTTTCATGCGGTCGCGCATAATCATCAAACTAGCAAGTCGGAAAAGATTGCGACAGGGGTGCTTGCTCAGGTCCATGGTACCCTTTCCTTTCGAAAATGGACTCTCTGCCAACCAAATTTCCTCACTCCCCCACACCCACGCCCCCCCCGCCGCCTCCTTACCCCCGGCGGCTCACGCCCTCGATCGTGTTCCGCAGGTTGGTCCCCAGCATGCCCATCCCCTGCGGCGACTGCTCGTAAAAGATGCAGCAGAAATGGCGTAGATCAAAAGGGACATCGTTCAGCCATTGCGTCAACAGGATCACCTGCTTGCCGACCGTATGGGCCATCCCCACCATGTAGAATACGTTCGGGTTCCGATCGGTCATGTCGGCGATGACGATCTGCGCCTCGTTGATGCCCTTCCAGACCTCCTCGATGGTGGGCTTGTTGGCATAGATGTCCTCGGCGCGCATACAGGTATAGCCCAGACCCTCGACAACCGGCCTGACATGGCTGTTGTAGAGCGTATGGAACGGCTCCGAGAGCGGCGAGAGCACGAACACCGAGCGGGCGTCGGCGGCGAAATCACGCCCCCGGAACACCGGGTTGATGCTCATTATGGACCGCAACCGCTCTGCGTTGCGCAGCTCGTCCTGAATATGGGCCTCTGCAACGAGCCGCGCCTGTTCATGCCTCTGTTCATCGGGGAGATCGAGCACGTTGCGCGCAAACGCGATCCCAAAGGGCTCCTCGAACGCCAGATCCCGGCGCGCCACCGTCAGGGCGGTCTGGAGATCAATCCGATGGCCCTCCAGGTCGAAAAAGCGCTGGCTCGGCACGGCCCCCACATTACGGTTCGTCGCGACCACCAGCACGGTCTCCTCCAGGACAAAGGCGCAGAAACTGACCGGCTGCAACAGCCGTATCTGTGCGGCATAGAGGCAGCGCTCCTGGCCGATGCGCGCGAGTTGCTCATCTATCAGCCCCAAAAACCCCTCGACCTTCTCCTGGGTCGGTTGGTCCAGATTGCCCCCTGTCGTCGCGGAGCCAGCCCAAAACGGCATAATGGTCGGTCCTCCGGTTACCTGACCCTGCTTGCGGCATGTGACCCGCACAGCATAGCGGCCACCCTCTCGTCCCTCACTCCCCCATCTCCCCGTACCGGCGAGTCACCTCGTACAGCACCTCATAGCCAAAGGCCAGGCTCTCCAGCCAGAGGCCCTCGTCCACGGCGTGGGCGCCGCCGGTGTGCAGCCCCTCGGGCAGCGGCAACGAGGGGATGAACCCGTATACCGGCACCCCGCGCGGGATCAGGTGCTTGGCGTCGGTGGAGCCGGCGCACTGCCAGGGCGCCACCGACGCGCCATCGGCCCGCTCTGAGATCACCGCGCGGATCACGTCCACCACGGGTGCGTCGGGCGAGGATTCCAGGCCGGGCGAATACTGGCCCTGGTGCAACTCGACGGCCACATCCTCCCCCGCCAGCTCTTGTTGCAGGGCAACAAAGCCTTGCAGCGTCTGACCCGGCAGGATGCGCCCATCCAGATAGGCCTGGGCCGCTGAGGGGAGCACGTTGATGCGATCCAAATCGCCCGCGGCCAGCACCGTGGGCGAGGCGGTGTCATAGAACAGGGCGCGCTGGCGGGCCGCGTTCTCGGGCGAGAACCCCGCCGCAGCCAGGGCCTCTTCGATGCGGTCCCTGGCCAGCAGCGCCGCCACCCTGTGGCCCTGCGCAGCCGATTGCGCCTCGGCGATGGTCACCAGGGCGCGGCGCATGGTCTCAATGGTGTGGCCCCGCAGATGGCCGTCGCCCAGGCGGGCCAGGGCGCGGGCCAAGCGCAGGGTCGCCAGGTCGTTGCGGGGCTGCGAGGCGTGGCCGCTGGCCCCCCGCGCCGTCCAGACGGTGCGGCAGACACCCTTTTCAGCGGTCTGGATGGTGTAAAAGGTGCGCTCGCCCACACGCATGGGGCTGCCGCCCCCCTCGTTCAGGGCGCAGGCGGGCTCTAGCACTGCGGGCTCGTGCTGGGCCAGCCAGCCCATGCCCCAGCGCCCGCCCTTTTCCTCATCGGCGGTGGCCGCCAGGATCACGTCGCGCTTGAGGCGGCGGCCCTCCTCGGCCAGCCGCAGCAGGATCCCCGCGCCATAGGCCACCATCTGCTTGTTATCCGTGGCGCCGCGCCCCCACAGCACGCCATCCCGGATGGCGGCCCCAAAGGGCGGGTGGGCCCACTCTTGGGCGTCGGCGGCCACCACATCCAGGTGGCCCATGAGCATAAAAGGACGCGCCTCGCCTGTGCCGCGCCAACGGGCGATCAGGTTGCCCCGCCCGGGCGCAGGCTCGATGATGCGCGTCTCGATGCCGGCGGGCGCCAGCAGCTCCGCCAGATAGCGGGCGCAAGCGATCTCGTTGCCGGGGGGATTGGTGGTATCCATGCGCACCAGGTCACGCAGGATCTCGATCACGCGCTGATGGGCCGGCTGGCTCATGGCCTAACGCTCCCTTCACTTATGCCTTGGGCGCAGGGTAACACAACGGACAAGGCTGCGCAAGGCATTTCGGGGAAAGCACAGGGTCTTTAAGTCGGCAGCCTTCGGCTGACGTGGGCAAAGACAAGCTTCGCCCGCTAGATGCACATAATCGCGACTCTGAAGAGACCCTGGGTATCAGTTCAGAATTGGGGGGGAAGAGGCCAACACATTGGGGACGGCGGCAGCGAACCGTGGAGGGCGGGCGTCTCGCCCGCCTTGTAGGGGCGCGGCATGCCGCGCCCCTACCATAAAACCATAGAAAAACGCATTAAACACGTATGGGCAAGACTGATGCCAGACGCATGTATGCGTCCATAGCGAGGCCGTGTGCTCACCGTTTGCAGGATATTGGCATCACTTCCTGGTCAATTAGGAACTCGTCCCCTTGAATCTGAACAGATACTGACAAAGACCCTGCCAAATTCCCCCTTGCACATCCAGAACAAATGTGCTATTCTGCTTTTGCCCGCGTGGCGCCCTGCTCCCATACTGTCCCGCAGCATCTGTCGCTCCCCAGCATAGACCACATCGTGAGGATTATCTTTTTTACCAAACGAACCCATTTTGGGGATAATTTGGGATTGTTCCCCATACGGCTTGGGATATATCCCTTTACTGCTGATTCCCCTGCCCGGCCGCTCGCCACACCCGCCCCTTTTTGACCCCGCCCTGCCAATGGGCTACACTGACGCCGTTGGCGCAACCCGGCCCTGTCAACAGCGCCACGGCTCTTGGGGAGGTCACATTGGCTCTACGCCGCGCTTGCTATGGGATCGTTCTGCTGGCCCTGTTGGCCCTGGCGCTGCAAGGGTGCGGCGGCCGGCGGCTGCTCTATGACGTGTCCATCCGGCCCGCGCTCATCTCGCCCAATGCCGACGGCCAGGATGACGTCGCCGAGATCAAATACTCACTCTCGCGGCTCTCCTGGGTCACCATCTATCTGCTGGACGAGAGCGGCCAGCGCCACGACCTGCGGGTGAACGAGCGCCGCTCCAGGGGCGAGCGCACCCTCTATTTCGGCGGCGTGGTGGATGGCCGCCTGCTGCCCGATGGCGACTATACCATGGTCTTTGAGGCCGCCGACGAGCGCGGGCGCAGCGAGCGCACGGAACAGGCCCTCACCCTGGTGGATGGCGACCCGGTGCCCATGCAGGTCGAGAACCTCAACATCTGGCCCCAGACCTTTCAGCCCAACCGCGACGGCATCGCCGACCGGGTCAAGATCGGCTACAACCTGAACAAAGAGGCCGCCAGGGTGGATGTCTATATCCTGGGGCCGGGGGGCGAAAAGTACCCCGTGCCTGAGGACAAGATCCGCGAGCCGGGCGCGCCGGGCACCCACGAGCACGACTATGACGGGGGCATTGACATGGGCGCCACGCCGCCCCCCGATGGCGACTATACCGTGGTGGTGATGGCCGAGGACGCTGTGGGCAACCGGTCCGAGGCCCGAGGCGCCCTGACCATCGAGGGGGGTGGGCTGCCTCTTGTGGAGATCATCCAGCGGGCGGCGGTGTTCGAGCCCTCGGTGGTGCCCCTGGGCGGCACCCTCTACTTCACCTGCACCGTCAAGAACATCGGCACGGTGCCCATCCGCACCAAGGGCCCGGAGCCCGGCACGGTCTATAGCACGCTAGAGAACTATAACACGCTGGCGGAATACGAGGAGCCGGGCCTGTTCCGCATCGGCCTGGACTATGAGGGCAACTCGGGGGGCCGAAGCTACCCCTTCCGCTGGCAACTGGGCATGGATGACGAGCTGACCGTCATTGACACCGTCATTGGCCCGCAACAGTACCTCATGCCCGGCCAGACGGTGATGGTCTGGGGCGGCCTGCGCATTGACGATGCGCCCGTCAAGACCGAACCCTACTACTGGCTGGGCCTGATCCACGAACAGGTCTGGATCGTCCAGGACCGCGTGGAGCCCACCCAGATCGCCATCGGTTTCTAGGCGGGATCCCCGTGGATCTGGGCATCGTCACCGTCAGCTATAACACCTGCCAGCTTACCCTGGATTGCCTGGCCTCCGTATATGCGGCCCTGGCGCAAGAGGGGTTGTCGGCCCAGGTCTGCGTGGTGGACAACGCCTCCGGCGATGATAGCGCCGCCCAGATCGCGGCGCGCTACCCCCAGGCGACCCTGATCCGCAGCCAGGAGAACCTGGGCTTTGCCGGGGGCACCAACCTGGGGCTGGCCCGCCTGCTGGCCCTCGATCCCGCGCCCCGCCATATCCTGCTGCTCAACCCCGATACCCTGGTGCAGCCCCAGGCCCTGACGCGCATGGTCGCCTTGCTCGATGCGCGCCCCGAGGTGGGCGCCGTAGGGGCCCAGTTGGCCTATGGCGACGGCAGCTTTCAGCACGGGGCCTTTTCCTTTCCCACCCTCTGGATGGCCCTGTTCGATTTCTGGACCATCAACCACCGGCTGATCAACTCGCGACTCAACGGGCGCTATCCCCGGCGGTTGTATGAGGCGGGCGAGCCGTTCCCCATTGACCACCCCCTCGGCGCCGCCCTGATGGCCCGCCGCGAGGCGCTGCAGCAGGTGGGCCTGCTGGACGAGGGCTATTTCATGTACTGTGAGGAGATTGACTGGTGTCTGCGGGCCAAGCGCCTTGGCTGGGGGATCTATTGCGTGCCCCAGGCGCGCATCATCCACCTGGAGGGCCAGAGCACGCGCCAGTTCCGCGACCGCATGTTCATCGCCCTCTGGCGCAGCCGCTTTCGTCTGTTCACCAAGCATTACAGCGCGGCCTATCGCGCCGGGGTGCGGCTGATCGTGCGCGCCGGGCTGGCCCGCCAGAGCTGCCTCGTGCGCCGGGCGCTGGCCAATGGCGAGCTGGAGCCCGAGGCCGCCCGGCGGCAGCTCGACGCCTATCGCACCGTGAGGGAGATGTAGCATGGCCCGTATCACCGTGGGCGTCCTGGCCGGGGACAATGAGGGGATCATCGCCGAGTGCCTGGAGAGCGCCGCCTGGGCCGACGAGTTGCTGGTGATCCTGGACGACCGCAGCAGCGACCGCACCGCCGAGATCGCCCACAGCCTGGGCGCGCGGGTGATCCCCCACCGCTTTGAGGATTTCCCCAGCCAGCGCAACTTTGGCCTGGAGCAGGCGCGCACCGAGTGGCTCTTCTACCTGGATTCTGACGAGCGCACCACCCCGGCCCTGGGCCAAGAGATCCGCCGGCGAGCCGGGCAGGATGATTGCGCCGGTTGGTGGGCGCCCCGGCGCAACTATATCTGGGGCAAAGAGACGCGCCACGGCGGCTGGTATCCTGATTACCAGCTCCGGCTGCTGCGCGTGGGGCAGGCGCGCTACGATCCGGCGCGCCGCGTCCATGAAGTCGTGCTCCTGGATGGCCCCGAAGGGCGCCTGCAGGAGCATCTGCTGCATTACAACTATACCACCATGGCCCAGTTCGTGGCCAAGCAACGCCAGTACATTGACCTGGAGGCGCGCATCCGCCTGCAAGAGGGCGTGCGCCCCCGGCCCCGCCACCTGCTCACCCTGCCTCTGCGAGAGTTCTGGCGGCGCTATATCACGCTGGAGGGCTACCGCGACGGTTGGCATGGGCTCAAGCTGTGCGCCCTGGTGGCCTACTATTACGGCTTTCAGGTGACGCGCCGGCTGATGCAGCTACGCCGCGCCGAAGGATAGCTTCCCTGGAATGGCAAAGCGGGGTGGGGACGCATCCCCACCCCGCTCTTTTCGATCAACGCTAGACCAACTCGGGCAACAGCAGCCCGTACCCCTCGCCGCGCCGCCGGTAGACGACGCTATAGTTGTTGGTGTTCACGTTGTAAAAGACGAAAAAGTCGTGCCCCAGGAGCTCCATCTGCTCGATGGCCTCTTCTACATCCATGGGGCGCGTGTGAAACTCTTTGACGCGCACGATCTGCTCGCCGGCCTCTTCCTCGTCAAACTCCTCGATGATCGGCTCGGCCTCCTGGGCCTGGTGGCGGGGCCGTGTGGACCAGCGCTTGCCCTTGTAACGCTTGATCTGGCGCTCCAACTTGTCCAGCGCCGTATCAATGGACGAGCGCATGTCGGCGGAGCGCTCCTCGGAACGCAGGATGACGCCGTGGTTGGCGCGTAGCGTGATCTGGGCCACCTGGCGCTCCTCCGCCGAGCGGCTGTTCTGCACCGATAGATCCACCTCCGCCTCGCGAATGTCCGGGAAAAAGCGATCGAGCTTGTTCACTTTACGCTCTACATAATCACGCAGCGCGTCGCCGAACTCGACACCTCGGCTTCTGATCATCACTTCCATGCTCGAGCCTCCTTACTGTATTGCGGACGATGAGCTGAGGACACCAAATATGCTCATGGCCCCGATAAGACAGCCGGGCGGCGGTCGCCAGCCCTTCTGTTACTCTGATGGTAGCATCATGGGAGGTCGCTGTCAATGCGCTTTTGTGCGGCTTGTGTGGCAAAGGCAGCCCTCTCGCTTTCACCGTCTTGAATGCCCAGTTGGTCAACTTGCACAGATCGTGTATACTTGCGCCCACTCGTTCATGGAGATCGAGTGACCATGTTCGCTAGAGAACAATGCCGTGCAGCGAGGCCGGACCTCGTCTCGCCACGGCTTTTTTTTGTTTATCACGGGAGCAGAGGAGAGCAGGAGCATGAAGCCGCTATCCAGGAGCGTCACGGGCATTGACAGGTCGCCGATCCGTTTCATACTCGATCGGGCCGCTGCCTACCCGGGAGCTATACACCTGGAGATCGGACAGCCCGATTTCGCCGTCCCTGCCCATGTGATCGAGGCCGCCGTCCGGGTGACGCGCCACGAGTATACCGGCTATACGGCCAACTCGGGCATGCTGGCCCTGCGTGAGGCCATCGTGGTCAAGCTCGCCCGCGAAAACAACCTGCACGTCACGCCCGAAAACGTCATCGTCACCGTGGGCGCCATGCACGCCGTGTACGCCACCATGATGACGCTGCTGAACCCGGGCGACGAGATCCTGCTGCCCGACCCGGGCTATGGCAATTTCAACATGGCGGCGCGGCTGTGCCACGCCACCCCCGTGTTCTACCCCACCCTGGCGGAGCGCGGCTTTGAGCCCGATCTGGACGCCCTGGAGGCGCTGGTCACCGGGCGCACCAAGGTCCTGTTCATCAACAGCCCCTCCAACCCCACCGGCGCCGTCTTTTCCCGCGAGGTGATGCAAGCCTGCCTCGCGTTCTGCCGCAGGCACGATCTCTATCTGGTATCGGACGAGACCTATGATCGGCTGGTGTTCGAGGGCGAGCATGTGAGCCCGGCCCAGTGGGACGACGAGGGCCGCGTGATCAGCATCCTGACCACCTCCAAGACCTATGCCATGACCGGCTGGCGGGTGGGCTATGCTGTGGCCAGCAAAGCCATCGTCTCGGCCATGACCAAGATCCAGGAGCCGATGATGTCCTGCGTGAACACGGTGGCGCAGCATGGGGCCATCGCCGCGCTACTGGGCCCCCAGGATTGCGTCGAGACCATGCGCGCCGAGTACCGGCGCCGCCGCGATATCGCCGTCGAGCTGGCCCTGGAGAACGAGCTCTCCGTCTCGTACCCCCACGGCGCGTTCTATATGCTGGTGGATATCGCCGCCCAGCCCAAGGATTCGATTGCCTTTTGCTGCGACCTGCTGGATGCCGAAAATGTGGCGGCGGCCCCCGGCCTGGCCTTTGGCGAGCGCTGCGACCGCTATGTGCGCGTTTCGCTGTGCGCCAGAGAGGAGGCGATCCGCGAGGGGTTGCCCCGGTTGGCCCGCTATCTGCATGGCGTCGCCGAGGCGCAACGCGCGCCCGTGGCCGTCTCGGCCCAGGCCGCCAGCTAGACCCAGGGCGTCCAGCGCAAGATCGGGATCAGCCAGACCAGGCTGGGCGCCACCCAGTAGGCCAGGGCAAACCGGCGGCTCCGGCAGCCCAGCCAGGGCATGGCAAACACCAGGCTGACCGCCAGCCCGGCGGCGTTGCGCCCCGCGTGCATCAGGTGATCGTACACGGCGGCGGGTAAAAAGAGCAACACAACCGCATGCGCCAGCACGAGCCAGAGGCCCTGGGCCCCTGGCTCGTTTATCAAGCGCCACAGGGCATAGATGGCGAGGGCCAGCGCAGGCAGCGCCACCAATAGCAGCGCCGAGAGCCGCCCCGGCTCCCAGGTCAACTGGCCCAGGATGCCGCGCAGTGGGATGAGCTCAAAGCCCGGCCCGGCCCGCAGCGCCAGCACCCCAAAGCGCCGGTACAGCGCCCCCTGCCAGAGCGACAGGGGCAGCAAGCTGGCCCCCAACCACGCCAGAGCGCCATAGCGCCGCTGCCACAGGGCATGGATGGCCAGCCCCGCGACAAAGAGGAGGGCGGTCTCTTTGGCCAGCATGGCCAGGGCCAGCCAGAGGGCGGCCCAGCCAGGCCGCTCCCGTTGCCAGGCCACCACCCCGGCCACCGCCAGGAACGCCATCAGCGGCTCGGTGAGGTTGCGCGAAAAGGCCATCAGCGTGCCCACATAGCCGATATAGACCAGGGCATACCAGGGCGAGAGCCGCCTTTCGGCGAGCCAGCGCGCCAGCAGGTACCCTGCGCCTGCGATGACGGCCCAATTGACCAGCGGAATCAGCCACAGAACGGCCTGGGCGCGCCCGCCCGACAGGAGCCCCACCGCCAGCGGCAACAGGATGCGCTGCAAGCGATAGGGTGGGTTATCCAGCCGGGGGGTCGCCTCCAGGCCATCCAGGGCGATGGCATAGACGAACTGCCCATCATAGCCGATGGAGCCATCTGGCGCGCCGGACATATAGCGCTCGCCCAGCCAGGCGAACCACAGGGGATCGCCGCCGTGGAGGCAGAGGGCTGCCAGAGCGAAAAGCAGGTAGGCCAGAGCGGCGGCGAGGGTTGGCCCCCATACGGAATTGCGCCAGCCCTGGGGCTGCTGGCTTTTGGATTGCATCGGCTCTCTCTCCATGCTCCCTACCGTGCGCGTGGAACGGCAGCCCTCACGCATGGGCGCCAGTCCAACGTCCTTGTCCCCGGCGCCGGATCACGCCCTACAGCCCGTCCCACACCATCGCCAGGGCCTCGCGGCGAAAGCCCAGGCTTATCAGCAACGCCTGGATGCGTCCCTCCTGGGGCGAGTCGCCGTTCCACGTGTTCACCAGCACCCGGGTGGGGCGCGTGGCCAGGCCGCCCGGGCGCGTCAGGTGCGCCAGACACAGCGAGACCGCCTCGCAGGCCAGGTCGTTGCCCACGCCGGGCAGGGTGCTCCACCGGGCCCCGCCATGCTCATAGAGCAGGATCGGCGCGCCGTTCTGCAAGACGATATAGTTGGAGGGGATGCGGTCAAAGCGGTAGGGGTTGGCCTCGGGCGCCAGACCCTGGGGCAGGCCGCCGGACAGGTCCCCCAATCGCTCCAACACCGCCGTCGGGCCATATACCACCGCTGGATCGGCGGCGTTGACCAGGGCGAGGTCCTCGCGGCCCGGGGCGTCGGCCCGGCTCCAGGCGCGCAACTGTTCCACCGCCTCGGGCAGCGCGAATTGCAGCCCGGCCAGGCCCTGGACGAAATAACCCCGCCGCAGCTCGCCCCGCAACTCCATGCGGTGCAGGTGCGGGTAAAGGGCCATCCAGGGCGGCGCGCCGGGCTCGCGATCCAGCAGGTCGCGCGTCAGGATGCCATAGCGCACCAGCAGGCGGCGCGCCTGGTGTAGGGCCTGCTCCGACGGCGCCAGGGGCTCGCCCAACACGGCGTAGCGGTGCACCAGGGTCCAGCGATCCTCTGTACGTTGGGGGCGGGCCATCCGCTCGGAGACGCGCCTGCGCCCCGCCGTCAGTTCAGAGCGGGAAGGCCGCTGCAATGCGGCGGGGCGGCGGCGAGACCGCCACTCGGCCAGGGATTCATCCAGCGAGCTGGCGACGCCGCCCGCTTCGGGCGCGCCCAGGCCGCCCGCCAGCAGCGCCCGCAGGGCATCCAGGCCCTCCCCGGTCGCCAGGCCCGCCAGGGCCAGCTCGGCCAGGGCGCGCTCGCAGGTCAGGCGCTCCAAGCCCAGGGCGCGCTCCAGCTCGCGGGCCTGGATGGCCCCCTCGGCCCGCAGAAAGGCATGGATGCGGGCCGCCTCCGGGCTCAACGCCTCCAGCAGCGCCTCGTCGGGCTCGGCCAGGCCATAGGCAGCCCCCTCGCCCGCCCAGAAAAAGCGCAGCGTCATATGCTGGGCGTCGGCTCCACCCGCCACCCAGACCAGCTCCCCCTGGCGGCAGAGGGCATCCAGCCGACGCGGGTCATAGTCCGCCACCCGCAAGGGCAGGGCGTCGCGCTCCCACACCTCGGCGGGCAACGCCAGCCCCGTGAGCTGGTCCAGGGCCTCCTCCCAGGCCTCGCCCTCGCGCTGGTGCAGGGGGTGCAGCCCCTGCCAACGCAACAGGAAATCGGCATAGGCGGGCAGTTCGACGGAGCGAATCTCGTGGCGGAGCAGGCTCAGGGTCTCGCGGTGCAGGCGTTCCAGCACCTGCCGGTCGCACCATTCGGCATCCACGCCCCCCGGGCTGAGCCTGCCGGAGACGACGCGCCCCTCTTCGGCCAGTTGCTCCAAGGCATCCTCCGGCCAGGGCGGGGCAAAGGCATAGCGCGCCCGGATCGCCTCCAACGTCAGGGGGCCATGGGTGCGCAACAGCCGCCGCAGCAGCGCCAGGCGGGCCGCCCCTGGTTCCAGGCGGGCTTGCAGCAACTCATCGGGCAACGCGACGGGCGGCTCACCAGCGAGGCCCAGGGCGTCGCGGTAGCGGGCATAGTCCTCTGCCGAGATCCAGCGCTCCACAGGGCCGTGGGCCGTGGGGATACCGACTTGGAGCGCACGGCCCTCGCCCAGCAGGCGCAAGAGCCAGGCGCGGGCGTCGCCCAGGCTGCGGGCCTGGAGTTCGTCCGCCGTCAGGTCGCCCAGCTCGCGCAACAAGCCGGCCAGTTCGTCAGCGGTGCGGGCCTGGTAGCCATCGGCCGTGCGCTGCAACTGGCCCGCCACGCTCTCGACCGCCTCTGGGCGCAACAGCTCGGGCAGCGCGCCGTCGTCCAGCAGCTCGCTCAGCAGCTCGCGGTTGAGGCTCAGGGCCTGGATCTGGCGCTCCAGCTTGGGGGCGTCGCCCTCATAGAGATAGATCCCGGCGAACTGGAGCAGCAGCCCCGCCGCCACGGGCGAGGGCGCCAGGGTCTCGGTATCCCACACCCGAATCTCGTCCGAGGCGATGCCCTCCAGCAGCTCGCCCAGGTGCTCCACATCCAGCACGTCGCGCAGGCAATCGCGATAGGTCTCAGCGATGAGTGGGAAATCGTCCCAGCCCTTGGCCATGGCCAGCAGGTCTTTGGCCCGCAGGCGTTGCAGCCAAAAAGGCGTGCGCCGGCCCGCGCCCCGCACCCGGGGCAGCACCAGGGCGCGGCCCGCGTTCATGCGGAACTGGGCGCCAAACAGCGCCGAATTGGGCAGCTCTTGCAGCACCCGCTCACGGGCCTCCTCTGCGCCCATGCCGCAAATCAGGTCCAGGGGCGGCTCGCGCTCGCCCTCCACCAGGCGAAAGAGGATGGCGTCGTCGTTGACCTGCACCTCGACGGTGGTGCCCAGGCGCTCGCGCAGGGCGTGGGTCAGGGCGATGGCCCACACGCTATTCACCCGCGCGCCAAAGCAGGAATGGATCACCAGCCGCTGATCGCCCAGGGCATCGGAGAAGCGCTCGACGACGATGGTGCGGTCGGTGGAGATGGCGCCGATGGCATCGAGCTGTCGCCGCACATAGGCCACGGCGTTGCAGGCCGAGTTCTCGTCCATGGCGTATTCCTCGGCCAGCCAGCGCAAGAGGGGCTCGGCCTCGGGCGGCCAGGCCGCCGTGGGATCCTCGGGCGCCCAGGGCAGGGCCGCCGCCCGCTCGGCCAGCTCGCGCCGAAAGGCCCCCAGGCGCAAGCCCATGTGGTAATCGCGCTTGGGCAGCTCGCCCCGCCAAAAGGGCATGCGCGGCGTGGCTCCGGCGGCGTCGGCCACCACCATGCGGTCCTCGTCAATGTCCATAACGCGCCAGGTGCTGCTGCCCAGGGTGAACACGTCGCCCACCCGCGTCTCAAAGACAAACTCTTCATCCAGGTTGCCCAGGTTGGTGCGGCCATCGGGCAGGTAGACCCGGAACTCGCCCCGGTCCGGGATGGTGCCGCCGTTGCGGATGGCCAACAGACGGCTGCCGGGCAGAGGCAACAGCCTGTCGTTGACGCGATCCCACTCGATGCAGGGGCGCAGGCCCTTGTAGGCGTCGGTGGCATAGCCCCCGCTGATCATCTTGAGCACGGCGCGATAGGCCGTCCGGCTGAGCCCCTGATAGCCCGCCGCCTGGCGCAGCAGGTCGTACACGGCCTCAACCTCGCGGGGCTCGACGGCCACCAGGGCCACGATCTGCTGGGCCAGGATATCCAGGCAGTTCTGAGGTGTGTAGGTGGGCTCGATATCGCCGGTGAGCATGCCGTGGGCCACCGCTGCCGCGTCCAGCAAGTCCTCCCGGTGGGTGGCATAGATGCGCCCGACGCTGGTTTGGCCCACCAGGTGGCCCGAGCGCCCCACGCGCTGCAACCCCCGGGCGATGCTGCGAGGCGATTGGAGCTGGAGCACCGCCTCGATGGAGCCGATATCTATGCCCAGCTCCAGCGAGCTGGTGGCGATCAGGGCGGCCAGGTCGCCGCTCTTGAGGTCCTGCTCCAGCTCAAAGCGCACCTCGCGCGAGACGCTGCCGTGGTGGGCGCGAAAGGGGCCGCCCACCCGCCCGGTGCCCATCATCCCCTGGCCTTTGGGCACGCCATCCACCAGCAAGCCCTGGATAGAGCCGGGTGCGATCTCCTCGCCATCCTCCAGGGCGAACTGCTCGTTCAGCCGGTCGGCGGCGCGCTCGGCGGCGCGGCGGCTGTTGGTGAACACCAGGGTCGTGTCGCGCCGGCGGATCTCGCCCAGCACCTGGGGGATCAGCGAGGGCCAGATGGAGCCGCCGGGCAGCCGCCGCAGGTCGGGCACAACGGTCACGACTTGGAGATCCAGCGGCTTATGCACGCCGGCGTCCACGATGGTCACCGGGCGGGGCGCCAGCTCTCGCTCGCCCTCCTCATCGGTACGCCACTCCTGGCCGCCGAGGAAGCGGGCCACCTCGTCCAGGGGACGCTGGGTGGCCGAGAGCCCGATGCGCTGCACGGGCTGCCCCGCCAGAGCGCCCAGCCGTTCCAGGCTGAGGGCCAGATGTACGCCGCGCTTTTCGCCGCACAGGGTGTGGATCTCGTCCACGATGGCCGATTCCACATGCCGCAGCATGTCGCGGGCCGCCGGGCTGGTCAGGATCAGGTAGAGCGATTCGGGCGTGGTGATCAGGATGTGGGGCGGCTGGCGCACCATGCGCTGGCGCTCGGCAGAGGTGGTATCGCCGGTGCGCACGGCGGTGCGCAGCTCCGGCAGGGCCATGCCCAGCTCTGCGGCAGCCTCGCGGATGCCCGCCAGGGGCTCGACCAGGTTGCGGGCGATATCGTTGTTCAGCGCCTTGAGGGGCGAGACGTACAACAGGCGCACGCCCGGCGTCTTGGGGTCGGCCAGGAGCTGGCCAAAAATGCGGTTGATGCCCCAAAGAAAGGCTGCCAGGGTCTTGCCCGAGCCGGTGGGGGCCAGGATCAGGGTGTGCTCGCCGCGCTGGATGGGCGGCCAGCCCAGGGTCTGGGGCTGGGTGGGATTGCCATAGCGCCGGCGGAACCAGCGGCGCACGGGCGGAAGCAGGGCGTCCAAGAGTTCATCCATCGCGTCACCTCGAACCATAGGATAGGGCAAGCGGGGCGCAGGGGCAAGCGGCGGCGAGGGGATACGTACCGGGGCGGGGGAATTGTGCGGCGCCCTCCCGCGATGGCGGTGTAGCGGCTTTGACCTAAGGATGCAAAAGAGCCCTCCTTGTCCACAACTGCCCTTTGCGCAGTCGCGTCTGGACACGCCGGGTCGCTGGCGCTATACTGGTGCCAGATACGGTATGTGGGTCCCCAAGGAGAGCATACGTGCCCAAGATCCAACAGGTCATCAAGCGCACAGGGGCCGTTGTGCCCTTTAACCAGGAACGGATCACCAACGCCATCTATCGGGCGGCGGTGGCCGTGGGCGGGCGCGACCGCGCCATCGCCGAGCGGCTGGCCGACGAGGTGGTGGCCCTGCTCGAGTGCGAGACCCCGCCCGGCGAGATCCCCATGGTGGAGGGCATCCAGGATACCGTCGAGCGGGTGCTGATCAAGAACGGCTATGCCAGCACGGCCAAGGCCTTTATCCTCTATCGCGATGAGCGCGCCCGGCGCCGCCAGGAGCGCGCCCACCGCGAGGCTCAGGCCCAGCAGAACATCCCCTGGCGCAAGATCTATGAGGTGCTCAACTGGGCCGTTGATCACGGGGTGCATACCGTGGCCCAGCTCAACGCCCGCATCGAGCGGGGCGAGTTCCCCGAGATCGTGCGCGAGGCGGATCGGGCCTATAACGAGGATGTGACCTGCGCCGCCGAGATGATCCGCGAACGCCGCGACGAGATCCGCATCGCCATCGTGGCGGGGCCTTCTTCCTCCGGCAAGACCACGACCACCATCAAACTGAGCCACCTGCTGGCCAGCATGGGTCTACGCCTGGTGCCACTGACGGTGGATGACTATTTCTACGACCTGGAGAACCACCCCCGAGACGAGTTTGGCGACTATGATTACGAGACGCCGCAGGCCCTGGATCTGGCGCTGATCAACCAGCACTTGCAGCAGCTCATCGCCGGCGAGCAGGTGCTCTTGCCCCACTATGATTTCAAGACGGGCAGGCGCACCCTGGAGCGTACCCCCCTGCAGATCGGGCCGGATGAGATCATCCTGATTGATAGCCTGCACGGCCTGCACAAGCCGATGCTGGAGGGCATCCCTGCGGACCGCCAGTTCAAGCTGTATATCGAGCCGCTGCTCCAGATGCGAGGCCCCGACGGCGAGTATGTGCGTTGGACCGATCTGCGCCTGATGCGCCGCATGGAGCGCGACGCCAGCCATCGCGCCTATGATCCCCAGCGCACCCTGGAGCACTGGCACTATGTGCGCTCTAGCGAGATGCGCAACATTGTGCCATATGTGAACACCTGCGATTATGTGGTGAACAGCGGCCTGCCCTACGAGTTGCCCGTGATGCGGGCGCGCCTGGGGGCGCATTTTGCGCGCTGGGCGGAGCTCTACCGCGATGACCCGCTGCGCCAGGACGCCTATATCCGCGCCCGGCGCATCCATACCCTGCTGGAGGCCGTGCTGCCCGTGGAGGATGAAGCGGCCATCCCGCCCGATTCGCTGCTGCGCGAGTTCATCGGCGGAAGCTCGTATGTGTACTGATTGATGCCAGAAAGGAGTCGCTCTTGAGCCGACGAGTTGAACGTATTGAACAGGCCCGCCAGCGACGGCACACTCACAACCTGCTGGGCATAGGGGCGGCCGCTCTGGTGGTGCTCGCCATCGTGACCATCATCGTGTGGGCCAGCGGGAACACGCCCGAGGCCGTTTCTGGCCTGACCGCCGCCGAGCTGCCGCGCATAGCGCCGCAAGAGGCGTATCGGCTCATGCAGGCGGAAGAGGCCGCGCTGTATGACGTGCGCTCTGCCGAGGTCTATCGGGCCCTGCACGCCGAGGGCGCGCTCTCGCTGCCCGAGGCAGAGGCCATCCAGCGCATGGCCGAGCTGCCCGAGGATCGCACCCTCATCTTGTATTGAACTTGACCGGATGAAGCGACCAGCGCCCGGGTGGCGCTGGCACTGATCGCAGAGGGTTTGGATCCCCAGCGGGTGCGTTTGCTGGGCGGCGGGTTCCGCGCCTGGATTGACGCCGGATTGCCTACGGTGGGCGCCGAATAGCCCGTTGGGGCGACACATGCGTCGCCCCAACTCGTGGCCAAGCTGACGCATTGCCTCGCTACGGAACTGTCCGAAATCATGTGGCAGCCCAGCACGGCCAGATCTGCCGCGCAAGTCCTGCATGGAGGGCGAGCGTCTCGCCCGCCCCGGCAAAGGCGCCGGTATCCAGGGTGCCGTACGAGTAGGGCCGCCTGTTGGCGGCCAGGCACCGATCCAACATAGTCGTGTCCCCCACAATTCTTGATACACGCCCGTTCCGGCGCGCATTTGACGCGACGGCGCTTGCGCGTTACAATGCCGTCCGTCGAATTGAATAGCCTGCTCTCCGAATCACGCGACCTAACCCGGCCCTGATGGACTGGCAGGGTGCGTGATCGTGCAGCCGACAAGGGCGTCGGCGGCAAACGGTATGGTTGGAAACGGCCATGCCCCCCATGCTTGGAAAGGAGAACGAGGGACGACGCCTGGCGCCGGTTCTCTTGACCCTGCATGGCAAGAGAACCGGCGTTTTTTGTTGCTCTGCTCGCTCATGCCCCAGGAGGTGCCGCCATTTCGGACCTGTTTCGCGGCCTGCAACAGGCCCTCGCCCTGATCCTGCAACGCGATCCCGTCCTGTGGGAGATTGTCCGCCTCACCTTTGAGGTCTCGGGGGTGGCGCTGCTCTTTAGCTCCCTCATAGGCATTCCCCTGGGGGCGCTGCTGGGTCTGCGGCGCTTTCGCGGTCGCCGCCTGGTGATCTCGGCTCTCTATACCGGCATGGGCTTTCCGCCGGTGGTCATCGGCTTGCTGGTGTACATGCTTCTCTCGCGCAGCGGCCCCCTGGGGCAGATCAATGCCGCATACATCCCGCGCCTCTTTACCCCTGCCGCCATGATGCTGGCCCAGACCATCATCTCTTTTCCATTGGTGGCCGGGTTCACCATGGCCGCCGTCATGGGGGTCGAGCCCCAGCTTCGCCAGCAGATACGCGCCCTGGGCGCCACCCCTTTGCAGACCGCCTGGGCCGTCCTGTTGGAGGCGCGGGTGGGGGTGGTGGTCTCGATCATCGCCGGGTTTGGCAGCATCATCTCAGAGGTAGGCGCCGTCATGCTGGTGGGCGGCAACATCGAGGGCCGCACCCGGGTGCTCACCACCGCCATCGTGCTCGAGACCCGCAAAGGCAATTTCGATCTGGCCTCGGCCCTGGGCATCATCCTGCTGGGCCTCTCGTTTCTGGTCAATGTGGCCATGATGCTCATGCAGGGAAAGAGTTTCGACGAGTGAACGAGCCCATCTATCGCCTGCGCAACGTAACCAAGACCTACGGCCCCCGCGAGGTGCTGCGGATCGCCCACCTGGACGTGTGCCCCGGCGAGATCCTGGCCATCGTGGGGCCCAGCGGCTCGGGCAAGAGCACCTGCCTGCGGCTGCTCAACTTTTTAGAGCCCCCTGCTTCCGGCGTGATCTGCTTTGAGGGCTGTGACTATGGCCCCGATGGCGCCGTGCCCCTGGATGTGCGGCGGCGCGTGACCACCGTGTTCCAGCGGCCTCTGCTGCTCAAGCGCAGCGTGCAGGCCAACGTGGCCTATGGCTTGCGGCTGCGGCGCGAGCCCAACGAGCAAGCGCGGGTGAACGCGGCCCTGCGGCGGGTGGGGCTCTTGGGCCTGGCGCGCCAAAAGGCCGCCACCCTCTCTGGCGGCGAGGCCCAGCGGGTGGCCCTGGCGCGGGCCATGGCCCTGGATACCGATGTGCTCCTGCTAGACGAGCCCACGGCCAACCTGGACCCCTATAACGTGGGCGTCATCGAGGGGATCGTGCGCGAGCTGAACCAGGAGCGCGCCACGACCATCGTGCTGGTGACCCACAATGTGTTCCAGGCGCGCCGCTTGGCCCATCGGGTGGGCCTGCTCTTGGATGGCGAGCTGGTTGAGGTGGCCGACGCCGAGGCGTTTTTCGAGGCGCCCGACGATCCGCGCACCTCGGCTTTTGCCCGTGGCGAGATGATCTACTGACCGATCGGATCGAAAGGAGAAACATGTTGCGTACTGGACGGTTCTTGTTGGTATTGCTCTGCGCCGTGGCGCTCCTGGCGGCTTGCGCCGCCCCCGAGGCTCCGGCAACCCCTGCGACGCCTGAGGAGCCAGCCCTGCCGGTAGTAGTGGAGGAGGAACCGGCCAACCCCTTTGCCGGCCAAACCCTGATGCTAGCCACCACCACCAGCACCGAGGACTCGGGTCTGCTGGGCTACATCCTGCCCGATTTCGAGGCCAAGTATGGCGTCACAGTGGATGTGGTGGGCGTGGGAACGGGCCAGGCCCTGGCCCTGGGCATGGATGGCAACGCCGATGTGCTGCTGGTGCATGATCGCGCCCGCGAGGACACGTTCATGGCCGAGGGCCACGGCGTGCGCCGCGAGGATCTGATGTACAATGATTTCGTCATCGTTGGGCCAGAAGCGGATCCGGCGGGTGTTCGCGGCCTGACGGACGTGGCCGAGGCGTTCGCCAAGATCGCTGAGAGCGAGAGCCTCTTTGTCTCGAGGGGCGATGACTCTGGCACCCACGGCAAGGAAAAGGCCGTCTGGACGGCGGCGGGGATCGAGCCCGCCGGCGATTGGTACGTCTCCGCCGGGCAGGGCATGGGCGCTGTGTTGACCATGGCCGAGGAGCAGTTGGCCTATACCCTGAGCGACCGGGCGACCTACCTCTCGCGCGCCAAGGATGGGTTCGAGCTGGTGATCGTGGTCGAAGGCGATCCGATCCTGTTCAATCCCTATGGCGTGATGGCGGTGAACCCGGACAAGGGCGCTCACATCCAGGTAGACCTGGCGAACCAGTTCATTGACTGGTTGATCTCGCCCGAGACCAAGGCCCTGATCGGCGCGTACGGCGTGGCCGAGTTCGGCGCGCCCCTATTCACACCTCAATAATACCTCCCCCTCTCCAACCAGGAGTCCCTTGATCAAAGGGGCTCCTGGCCATCTCTCACCCAAGCAAGATACCCAATCCGTGCGCTGTATCCCAAGGAATATCCCAAATATCCCAAGCCAAACTTGGGATAGGCCAGGTCCCGACCGCTATGACGCAAGATGCTTGCATATAGCGCGCCTGGCTACTGGGGCTCTCTCGTCCATGCTGTGTAAAGATCCTGTATGGAGGGCGGGCGTCTCGCCCGCCATGTTCTCTGTCAACGTACCCGAGTCACCTATAGTCTGGACAGGCCCTCCCACCATATCGCGTCGCCAGGGCCGTAAGGTTGGGGTACAATCGCGGTAAAAGACCGCAGCCCACGCCGTGGGGGAGGCGCCATGCAAGCAGAACACGTGATCGTCTATCGGCGAGAGGACCGCTATGCCGGTTGGCCGGCCAACTATGGCCTGTGGGCCTGGGGCGATGAACTGGCCCTGGGCTTTGTGGTGGGCCAGCCCCTGCCGGAGGGGGGCTTTCACGCCCGCGACCCCCGGCGCCCCTTTGAGACCGTGCTGGCCCGCAGCCTGGACAGGGGCCGCACCTGGGCGACCGAGCCCCTGGCGGCGCCCACGCCCGGCGGGCGCGCCCTCTCGGCGGATGAGCACATGCTGCCCGAGCTGAGCTTGGGCGCGGCCCTGGATCAAGGGCTGCCGCCGCTGCCCGCGCCGCCCCAGGCGCCCCTGGATTTCGGCGCGCCCGAGATGGCGCTGCTGTGCGCCCGCACCGGCCTGGGCGCGGGCACGCGCTCCTGGTTCTATGCCTCGTACGACCGCTGCCGCACCTGGCAGGGGCCCTACAGCCTGCCCCTGTTCGGCCAGACGGGCATCGAGGCGCGCACCGATTACCTGATCTCGGATGCGCGCACCTGCACCCTGTTCCTGACGGCCTCCAAGGCCGATGGCGGCGAGGGCAAGGGGGTGCTCTGCGCTCGCACGGTGGATGGCGGGCGCACCTGGGCGCTGCGTTCCTGGGTGGCCCAAAGCGAGGATGGGTATCTGATCATGCCCAGCAGCGTGCGCCTATCGCCGGAGAGCATCCTGACGGCGGTGCGCTGCCATGAGAGCGGCCCCTTTGACCAAGGGCGGCATTGGATTGACCTCTACCGCTCCGATGACGACGGCCTGACCTGGCGCCATCTGGCGCGGCCCGCGCCGGATACGGGCCGGGGCGGCAATCCGCCGGCGCTGCTGCGCTTGCACGATGGGCGCCTGTGCCTGACCTATGGCTATCGCGCCGCGCCCTATGGCATCCGCGCGCGGCTCAGCGCCGATGAGGGGGCGACCTGGGGTGAGGAGCTGGTGCTGCGCGATGACGCGGGCAGCCACGACCTGGGCTATACCCGCACCGTGCAGCGCCCGGATGGCGCGCTGGTGACCGCCTACTATTACAATGATCGTCCCGGCGGGGCGGCGTTCATCGCGGCGACCCTCTGGCGGCCATAGGCTGCCAGAGGGCAACGGTTCACACTGGCTCAGGCTCGCAGCACCGTCATCTTGGCCACGATTTGCTCGCGGATCTGCTGTAGGCGCTCGCGGACGGCCTCGCCCGCCGCCTCGACGATCTGCTCCACATAGCGGTCATAGAGGGCCAATAGCTCGTCGTTCAGCAGCCCCCGGTTTTCTTCTAGCGCCCGGTTCGATTCCTCGGGGAACTCGGAGCGCAGCAGCCGGCTCACCAGGCGCAGCTCGGGCGGGAGTTGCTGCTCGCGCACCTCGCGGGCCGCATCCAGCAAGGCCATCAGCCGCTCGGCGCGGCGGGCGTTGTTGCGCTGGGCTGCCGCCTGTTGCAGGCGCGAAAGCACCAGGAAAAAGACCTCGTCCAGCTCGTCGGCGTGCTCCTGGGCGGCGGCCTGCATCTCCTCGGCCTCTAGCATCTCCATGATGAGCAGGCTGGCCTCGTCCTCGGCCTCGCGTAGCTGCTGGCTCTGCCGATCCAGCAGATCCAGCAGGCGCTGGCGCAGGCGGCCCAGCGATGCGGCAGCCCCGGCGTCATCCGAGCCCTCGGCGGCCTCCAGCCGCTCGGTCAACGCCTGGAAAAAGCCATAATCCAGCCGAGGCAAGAGCTGGCCCACGGTGCGCTCCCAGGCGGCCTCGTCCTCGATCCCCAGCAGCAGGTCAATCAACTCGTCGTCGTTGGCGGCGCCCGGCGCCGATGGCGGCATGGCAGGGGCGGCGCGCTCCAGCAGCTTGGCGCGCAAGGTCTCCAGTGGGTTTTCGGCGCCCTCGGCCAGTTGCTGTCCCTCGGCGTCCACCAGCTCGCTTAGCATCAGATAGAACTCGTAGGTCAAAGAGTCGCGATGCTCTTCCACCAGCTTGGCGAAAGCATCCTCATCTTCCAGCGCCTCTAGCAGGTCGTTGATCAGGGTGAACCACTGGCGTTGCTGCGCCAGCAGCTCTTTGCTATAGCCCTCGGCCTCCAGGATCAACTCGATCAGGCCGTTGTAGGTGAGCACGGTCTTGGGCTGGAAAAAGTAGCCCTTGCGCTGCTCGGCGGGCGTCCCGTTCATCACCGCGTTCACCAGGCTGCCCACGGTGCGCTCCTGTTCCTCCGCCGAAAGCCCCAGTTCGGCGGGCACATAGCTCACCAGCAGCTCTCTGGCGGGATCGTGATACACCAGGGGGGCGCTGAGCATCCCACCGGCGCCGCACTCGGGGCACCGGGCGCGGTTGATCTCGCCGCGCAGGAACTGCTCCTTGAGCTCGGGCTCTTGGCCCACATCAATGATCGAGTGGACCTGGACGACGAACGACGCGCCGCAACTGGGACAACGCAAACGGCTGGGGATCGCGGGAAAGGCCATCGGTCAGCAACTCCTTACGGGGTGTTCCACTCAGGCTTGTTGGCGGCGGCTGGGGGCCATGAGAACCCGCTCTAGCAGCGCCTGCGGATTGGCAACGGTGGCGGCCTCCACCTGGGCCTCATCCAAGCCGGCCGCGGCTGCCACACGGCATGCAAAAGCGAAATCAATCAGGTCGGAAGGGGCATGGGTGTCGGTATCCACCACCATCGCGGCCCCCGCCTCGATGCACACCCGGGCCACATGGCCGTTGGTGAGGCTGTGGCCCCTGCGGCTGGTCAGCTCGATCAGGCAGCCTCGCGCGGCGGCCTGCCGGGCCTCTTCCAGGGTGAGAAAACCGGGGTGGGCCAATAGATCCACGTCGGGCGAGGCGATGGCCGCCTGGTTGGTGCCCGGCGCCACCGGCTCGACGATGGTCTCGCCATGCACCACCACCAGGTCGGCCCCCAGGAGCTTGGCGCGGCGCGCCAGCCCGGCGATGCTGGCCGGGGCCACGTGGGTGAGCTCGACGCCGACCAGGAACTGGAGCCCGAAATCATGGCCCTGCTCCTGGCGCAAGCGCAATAGGCTGGCGAGCAACTCTTGCAGGTTGCTGGCATCGCCGTGATCGGTGATGGCAAGGGCGCGGTGGCCCATGACGGCCGCCCGGCGCAGCAGCTCGGAAGGCAGCAGCGCGCCGTCGCTAAAAGTGGTATGGGTGTGCAGGTCTATACGCTGGTTCTTGCTCATGGCCCGATCAGTATAGCGATGGCGTTCGGGCTGTCAACGTCCCGCGCGGTGTGAGTAGCTCTTGTGCCTGCTCAGACTTGGGGGGAAAGGGGCAGACATGTCGGGTGCGTCGGCAGAGAACATTGGGGCGCGGGCGTCTCGCCCGCGCGATGCGCAGCAGCGTATGCGGGCGAGACGCCCGCCCTCCAGATCTGAATCGTTACGGCCCCGATACAACGTTCCGCGCCATTGACCTTGGCCCCGCCAAGTGTTATGCTGCTCCGCGTACAGGGGGGGCAGGAGGTGCGCGTGCTATCGGTTGTCTTTTTCTGGTGGCTGGCGCTGGCTCTGGCGAGCTGGCTGAGCTGGCCTCTCTTGGCGGGGGTGCTGCGTTCTCTGCCCGATCGCGGCTATGCCTTTGCCAGGGTCTTTGGCCTGCTTCTGTGGGCCTATCTCTACTGGGCAATGGGACACCTGGGGCTGCCGTTGGGTAACCCCCTGGCTTGGTGGAGCGTGGCGGCCCTGGGCGCTCTGTTGGGGCTGTGGGGCTGGGCGCGCCGCCAGCGCGACCTGGTGGCCACCATCCAGGCTGAAGGGCGCCACATGCTGGCCGTCGAGCTCTTGTTCGCCCTGTTCTTTGCCCTGGGCGTGGCCTACAAAGCCTACGCCCCGGCCATTTCTCAGGCCGAGCAGCCCATCGGCCTGGCCTTTCTCAGCAGTATCCTCAACAATCCCACCGTCCCGCCCGGCGATCCCTGGATGGCCGGGCTCCCCATTGTCTATCCCTATTGGGGATACCTGCTCGCCGCCCTGCCCGCGCGGGCCGCCGGCGCATCTGCGCCCGTTGCGTACAACGTGGCGTTGGCCCAGAGCCTGGCGCTAACGGCGCTCGCGGGCTATGGCTTGATCTACAACCTGTTGCGGCTGAGCGCCCAATGGCGCGAACGCGCCGCGCGCCGCATTGGCGCTTTGGGTGGGGCCATCGTGGCCCTGGCGGGCAATTGGGAAGCATTCTTTGAGTATATGCGCGCGCGGGGTGTGGGGTCGCAGGCTTTTTTCGCCTGGCTGGATATCCCCGGGCTGGCCCAGGCGCCCACCACGGGGGGGCACCTTCCCTATGGGGGCGACTGGTGGCTGCGGGCTGGCCGGGTGATCTCCGACCACACCTTGGGCGGCGGGATGGCCGCCATCCCCACCGAGTTCCCCGTCTTTGGCCTGCTCCTGGGCGAGTTGGCGCCTCACTATATGGCGCTGCCTTTTTTGGCGCTGGCGCTGGCCGTCACGCTAGAGATCGTCGAGTCCGCGGGCAGCTCTCTTACCCGCTGGTGGCGGCGCCCCCAGTTCTGGGCCATGGCCTGGATCATCGGGGCGCTGGGGCCGCTGGATCCCTGGTGCGTGCCCACGGCGCTGGCCCTCGCCTTGGCGAGTTGGCTGCTGGGCGATGCGCGAGGGCGAGCGGATGCCCACCGAACGCATGTCGTGCGCGCGCAGGGGGCTCGTGCGCATTGGGTGCGCTGGCTGGCGAACGCCCTGGGGGCCATAGCAGCTCTGGCGGGGGGCGCCGCGCTGCTGTACCTGCCCTTTTACCTGGCCTCCTTCGGCCGGCCGGGGAGCCCGGAGATCGCCCTGGATGCCAACACCCCCATCCATCACTACCTCATCGTCCTGGGCCCCTGGGTGATCCCCTTGGTGGGCGACGCGCTACTGGCGTATGAGCAGATGCGCCAGGGCGCCAGGCCCTTGCGGCGCATGACGTTGCTGTGGCTGGCCATCGGGCTGCTGCTATTGGCCCTTCTGGGCGCGTGGATCATCGGCGGGTGGGCGCAGGCGGCCCTCAAGCTCGCCTTGGCGGTTATGGGTGGGCCATGGGTGCTCTTGCTCCAGATCGGCGTGCTGGCGATCCTGCTGGCCAGCGTGGCCAGGAGCTATATCACCGATCCCATCGGGCAGGATCGTGGGCGCGCTCTTTCTCGCCTGTTGCTCTTGGCGGGGGTGGGTCTAACCCTGGCCGCCGAGTTCTACTATCTGGGGCGCGGCCAGGGTACGCGCGCTGATACGGCGCTCCGGCTCTACTACCAGGCCTGGCTGCTCCTCGGGATCGGGGCAATCTGCGCCTTGGTGCGCCTGTGGCAGGGGGGTGGGCGTTGGCGCAGCCTGGCGGCGCTGGGGCTGCTGCTCATGGCCATCGGCCTATACTATCCGGCGGCAGCGACCTACACCAAGACGGCGGCCTTTCAGGGGGAGCCCACGCTGGATGGCGCGGCCTACCTGCAGATCGAGTCTCCGGGCGCCTATGCCGTCTACCGCTGGCTGGCGGATAACGCGAGGCCGGGCGAGGTGCTGGCGGAGGGCCCCGGCCTGAGCCTGGACGCCTCGACCAGCCGCATGGCGACGCTGACGGGTATGCCGGCGGTCCTGGGGTGGGCGGGACATGAGGCGCGTTGGCGCGGGCAAGAGGCGGTCGCCCAGCGGCTGGATGATCTGGATACCATCTATCGCTCTCGAGACGAAAGCGAGGTGTTGGCGGCCCTGGCGCGCTACGGGGTAACCTATCTGTATATCAGTCCGGCTGAGATCGAACTGTACCGCATCACCGATACCAAGCTCATCTGGCATGGAACGTTCCTGCGGCCGGTGTTGTTGGTGGATGGCCACCAGCTTTACCGGGCGCCCTGAGGCGCAGGCAACGCAAAGAAACACCGCCCTCACAAGGACGATGTTTCTGCGTTCCCTTGTTGCACACCAAGCGGGCCGCGTTGGCCGCTGGCTCTACTAGGCAGCCTAGGAGGCGCCGTTCAGGCGCTGCATCAGGCGAGACTTGCGCCGCGCGGCGTTATTCGGATGGATCACGCCCTTTTGGGCGGCCTTGTCAATCTCGGCGACGGCGCTGCGCACGGCCTCGCTGGCCTGCGCCATATCGCCCGCCTCGATGGCGATCTGCGCCCGCTTGACATAGGTGCGCATCCGGGCCTTGACGGCGCGGTTGCGATCCCGGCGCTTGGCTTCCTGACGAACTCGCTTGATGGCTGAAGCTGTATTGGCCAACTCTGTCCTCCAAACTATGTGCTGATCCTGGGGCATACGAGAGGCGACGGTCGGACTCGAACCGACGGTGGGGGTTTTGCAGACCCCTGCCTTAACCACTTGGCTACGTCGCCATAAGCATCGCGGTTCCTTGCTCCAAAGGCAATGGAACCGCGAATCCTCATGGAGCGGAAGACGAGATTCGAACTCGCGACCCTCTCCTTGGCAAGGAGATGCTCTACCACTGAGCCACTTCCGCGCATAGATGACGGCTCGCCCGCCAGATGCCGAAGCCCAGACTTGAACTGGGGACACCTTGATTTTCAGTCAAGTGCTCTACCAACTGAGCTACCTCGGCACGCACCCTAGCGCGGCCCATTGTATACAAAAGGCCAGGGGGTGTCAAACATCCGGACTCCGGTCCCACGGCGTTTCCAAAGTCAGGGTTATAGTCAAGTTATACAAAAAGACACCTTCTTCTGCTATGATGGGGCTACTAAACAGCCATCGCGCAGAAAGAAGGTGTCCCATGGATTCTAGCACAAAGCT
>Ga0334884_1000640_pt1 | contig 61622 bp, 59 predicted proteins | sample GraSluR1_MG_7_FD_207215 | JGI IMG/M metagenome (GOLD analysis project Ga0334884, IMG submission 207215) | Sludge microbial communities from methane-producing bioreactor in Wageningen University, Netherlands - Granular Sludge_12_05 R1 | ecosystem: Engineered > Bioreactor > Anaerobic >... | reverse complement strand
GCTAATCGTTTACGGGGCACGCCATTTGTTGCTTCTGAAGAAAGCTGGGGATTATAAAATGCTGGGGATAAGATTTTGTTGTTGATGCCTTCGACCTTCCCTGTAGAGATTGGATAGGTGGCATGGGCAGTAATACCCTTGATGTGGTTGCCCAGCAGTCTACTGAACCAAAGCAGATGCTTGTTGCCGGTTTCGCAGCACAAGTCGATAATTTCATTGATCGCAGTTTCCATTGAAGACTCGTCGGTCAGCTTGTAGGCATCACAGAGCTTCTCCTTGATCAGGTCCAGAGTGAACAGTAGCTTGTTCTGGCTGATAAGCTGCTCATATCTGGCCAGCTGGCCTTCCCTGCGGACCATCGGCTCCCTGTCGAATAGCGTACTGCCCTTGCGCAGCACCTTCCCGTTCTGCGCCTCCTGGTCCTTCCTTGCCAGGGTCCTTCTGGAAGAGGTGAGAATGTATTTGCTCCGCCTGAGAGATTTTGCAGCTTCCAGGTCTCCCTCGATTATGAGCCGATTCATTTCAGCCTTGCGGGTCTCAGAGACCACCTTGTCGTTGAAGTTCTTGGTGATGTGAAAGAAGTCAAAGACAATGCGAACATGGGGGCATCGCTCCTCGAAGGCCTCCTGGAAGTTGCTGTTCATGTCGGTTGCGACCGCCTCGACCCCTTCCATCCACTCCTTGCCCACGTGCTCGATGAACGAGTATACCGTGGCTTTCTTCTTTCCGTGGGCAAGCCAGAGGATGTGGCCCGTCTCCATATCTATGATGACCACCGCGTACTTGTGCCCGTCATGGAGCTTGAACTCATCGACGCCGAGGAACCTCGCCTGTTTCTCGGGCTTGATGAGCCGCTGTCCGTCTATGGTGTACTTCTCCTGCAGCCGTCGGAGGTCGATGTCCTTGACGGTGTTCTTCCCCAAGCCGGTGATGTATGCAACTTCCTTGTTGGTAAACCCATAGGCGAGCAGGTCCCTGGTATAGCTCAGCAACTCGCAGCTGATGCGGTGCCCTTGCGCCTGGAACGGAACGCGCTGCATGTGGCTGTGGCCGCATCGGGGGCACAGGTAGCGCAGTTTGGAGAACTTGAGGCAACTCAACCGATTCCCGAAGCACAGATGCCTCAGGCTGGCCTCGCAGCGGTCATGGATGTGCATCGAGCTTCCGCACAATGGGCACAGGCTATCATCGGCACTGCTCGTGAGCTCTCCTTTGAGCAGGTACATCTCTCTGTTTGATACAGTCTTTACGATTTCCGTGGTGCGATTGGTGAAGCCTACCAATTCTGAGGGCAACATGATATAGTGCATCAAGGGCTGTCTTTCCTGTTTGTTTTGTGTAGTGACCTAACAATACAGGGACGGCCCTTCTTTATACAATCATCTTCAGATTCTCTGATCCCCTCAATTCCCTATCTGCTACTTACTTCTTCCAATCCCACAGAAAAAAGGATTGAGCCAGATTTATACTACAGATGAAACAATCTGTATAACTGTTTTTCGTTATGAGTATTCTGCAACGTGGGTGTTCATCACATGGTAACGAAAGCAAGCATGAGAGGGAGCAACATGCTTTCGGATCCCCTCATTCCGTTCTCCAAAGGAAATCAATCTTCAAACAAGCAAAGACGAATGCACAACTAAGTTAGGCAGGCGTAGGTTCGTCGCAAGACCGATTCTCTGGAGATACTCTATGTCCAAAAAACTGCTCATGCTCATTGGCATTCTATTGGTGTGCCTACTCATAAGTTGTGATGAAGGCAATACTGCAATTGCCGCATTTGAAGGTACTTGGTTGTTCCCCGATCAAGGAGGATATTCTGATATTAGTGTCTATGTCGACAATGACGGAAACAACGGCATTGCTGACATCGGGTTTACCACCAGTACATACTCTTACTGGTGTTATGGCGGTGGTACCTATTCAGGAACAGTGCTGGTAGGGACCTACGATTACAATATGGATGACTCGTCTATTGCTGATGCCGATGCATCAGGGTCCGATTACTCAATTTCCATCACGTACTCGATCAGTGGGGGAAAACTCTCCATCTCTTGTAGTGGTACGGGACCATTGAATGGAAAGTCGTTCTCCAATGGAGTTCTGCAGTAACCCATGCGCAATGACACCCCTCCTTGCTGTACAAAGAGGGGTGCCACAGAGCTTGATAGGGCTTAGTACAAGTCCTTGCGCATTGCTTCAAAGGCTTCCTTGGTGAGTTCTCCCTGCGCATAGCGCTTCTCCAGAATCCTCAGGGCTTCCGGCTTGTCCATTCGCTTCTTTGAGGTGCGGACAATGGCAATGATTGAAAGCACGAGAGACGCAAGAACCGCTATAAGCACAAGTCCCATAATCCAACGTGCTCCACCCGCATATCCAAATCCAAAACATGGGCCAGCTAATCTTGAGGCATTCCAAAACATAGTGTGGTACATACGTCTACTCCTTCTTCAATTCATCACGATACGCAAGATACTCATCTCGCGAAATTTCTCCCAAAGCATACCGTTTGCTCACAATATCCATAGCAGACGTTTGTCCAGGATCCGTTCCTCTGCGTTGGGACTTCACCAAGTAATACACCCCAACAGCAATGAGGATGATAATGATCAACATCATAGTGTTCTCCTATACCCCCATAGGGTATATGGGAAGTATTAGACATTCTCAAGTGTTTGTCAATTAAATAGCCCATTACTTCACTAAGCTATACAGAACTCCACCTCTACTACGCTTGAAGCGAACCACTGCCATGCAATCACCATACTTCTCCATCCTCGCTCTCTTCACGAACAGATTTGACGTATCTCAGGAACCAATTTGAGCAAAGCTTCTGGATCATCATCCCCAGCAACCCGATTTGCCTTGATCATCCCACAGACAATACAGCGATGCAGCAACATCAACTCCCCATCAGCTTTCTGATAGAGGGCTATCGGTTCCATCAATCCCCTACACAGGCAAGCCCTATCACCGCTATGCATATCAACATGGCGGCTGTGAAGGCAGTGGGGACAATGGTTGCGATGCCTTGTGCCCCAGGCCTCCGAGGAGACAGGGGCACCACAGTGAAGGCAGGTGAAATCATTCCTATCGTTCATAGAGACCTTCCCATCTGTAATGGTAGAGCAGCTTGCCAAGATGCTTGTCCTTCTGCTTTCGCATATTCAGGACCTCTTCCCAGCTTTGTGCCTCACTTCTGAGTTTCAGATAGTTCAGATAGCGATCCTGCTCAAGTTCTCCTGCAAGCAGTGCTTGTTTTACAGCACACCCTGGCTCTCCGGTATGAGAACAGTCAGAGAATCTGCACTGTGAGGCCAGAAGGGCAATATCTGCAAAGGAGTCCTCCACATCCAGAGAGCTGCTGTTCATGCCAACCGAACGCAATCCTGGAGTATCGAGCAACAAAGCCCCATTCGGAAGGAGATGCAATTGTCGGGAGGTAGTGGTATGCCTACCCCGCCCATCAGAACTCCTCACCTCCTGTGTTCTGGCTACGCTCTTTCCGCTCAGACAGTTCAGGAGTGTCGACTTTCCGGCACCACTGCTGCCCAAAACCATCAGAGTGGTTCGCTTTCCCAAACTTGCTGCCAATTCTGTCGCTCCTTTCCCCGAGAGATTGTCTACCAAGAAAACCTGGAGGTCGGGAAAGCGGGCATGCACCCTTCTTGGGTACAAGTCCGCTTCCTCTACCAAGTCACACTTGGAGAGAATCAGGAGAGAGGGAATGCCATCGGCATGGAGCAGGGAAAGAAACCGTTCTGTCTTGCGCAGATTGAAGTCATTGCGTATGTCCTGCACAATGGCGGCCTTGTCGATATTGGCGGCAACTACGGATGAGGAGACATCAACTCTCTCCCGATCACCAGCTGAGGGCTTGTGGAATGCAGAGGTACGCTCAAGAACGCCTTCGATGAGTCCCTGCTCGTCGCCATAGGGAAGGACTGCACACCAGTCTCCTATCACAGGAGAGGGTTGCACTCCAAGGTCTTCCAGATTCTGAAAGGATCCGGAACGCTTGAGCAATAGCTCATGCTCTCCGTCAAAGCCCCAGAAAAGTCCTTTCCCTTCGCGTACGATTCGATATGCCTGATACCCTAGGTTCTCATAGGGTACGAATGATTGGGCATGGCAAGACTGCCAGCCATATGTTTGCAATAGTGTTTCTTCTTGATGATTGTACATGGTAATCCGTCCAGTAGTGTGATGGGCATACCAAGACTGCCTACGCTGTCTTGGGTAGGTTCATCGGCCGAACGGTCTTGATGATACGTCTTCTGGAAAGCAGGACATCAAAGCCGAGGCCGATGTCACATCACCGAATCCAGATACTGTCTGTACATCCAATCTCCTGTACGAATGAAAACGTTATGGAAGAAACGTAACGCTAGTATGTGCTGTCAGTCAAGCAGATAACCCTGCTCTCCACCACAACTTCCCCTTCCGTAGGCAGACAGAAAGATGGCAGACAGGAGAGTATCAATTATCCACGGTTTTTACATTTATGGATAATTTATCCTTGACCTCCCCTCTCACCTGTCCGATACTACAGACAAAAGGAAAGGTTTGGGTGCAAAAGCACCCTCACTAAGGAGGAAACAATGAAAAAAGGTATCGCTCTGTTGCTTTGTCTTGCCTGTCTGCTTCCGATATTTGCAGCAGGTACCAAAGAGAGTGCTCCCAGCGGCATGATCGAACTCAGGTTCCTGGGTATGGCACAAGCCGCCTACTCAGAGCAGAATGTCAATGACATGACTGCTGATTTCATGAAGGCAAACCCGAACATCAAGGTGTACACCGAGTTTGTTCCCTACGAAGAGCTCCGCAACAAGACCCTGCTTGCCTATGGTTCGAACAACTCCTACGATGCAGTGCTTGTCGATGACATCTGGTTCACCGAGTACGACAGCAAGGGAATGCTTGTGGATATTACGGCCAATATCCCCAAGTCGTACAAGGATGGCGTCCTTGCCGGCGGCTGGAACTTCACCACCAAGAAGGGCAAGATTGTCGGTCTTCCCTGGTTCCTCGACACCATGTATCTCTTCTACAACCCGACCATGCTCAAGGCCGCAGGCTACACTGCTGCCCCCAAGAGCGTCGAAGAGATGGTAGAGATGGGCCGTGCCCTGAAAGCCAAGAAGATTGTTGAATATCCCTTTGTCTTCAGCCTTGCCCAGGCAGAAGCCCTCATTTGCGTGTATTCGAACTTCCTGGAAGCCTTTGGCGGCTCATTCCAGGATGCCCAGGGTAACTACATCCTCGATACCAGCGGTGTAAAGGCCTTGGAATTCCTCGTCTCCCTCAAGAAAGAAGGACTTCTCAACCCCAACTCGCTGGAGTATCTGGAAGAAGACGTAAGACGTGTCTTCTCCACCGGTGATGCCGCCTTTACCCTGAACTGGGGCTATATGCATGCACTTGCCAGCGATCCTGCAGAGAGCAAGCTGAAGAAAGCAGATGTGGGAGTCATGGTACTTCCCGGAGCCAAGGGTGTGAAGGATTCGGCAGCCATGAGCGGCTCGATGGGACTTTCCGTCCTTTCCAAGTCAAAGAATCCGAACGAAGCACTCAAGTACATCCTCTATCTCTCCAGCAAGGAAGTGCAGGACACCTACTCCAACTTGCAGCTTCCCGTGTGGACTGCCAGCTACGACGATCCTTCCATCCAGGCAGGACGTGAGGATCTGGTGGCGGCGGCAAAGAAAGCCTTCTCGATCATGAACGTCAGGCCCAGCGTGCCCAACTACCAGGAAGTGAGTGCAATCTTCCAGCAGCATATCCAGACTGCCTTGTATGGGGAGAAGACTCCCAAGCAGGCGCTCACTGATGCCGTGCAGAAGGTAAAGGCTCTCTAGGTATGGCTAGTCGGGCAACACGATGGTACACCCTGCTGCTTGCTCCCATGATTCTTGTCATGGGAGCGGTCATCGGGTGGCCGCTCATCCAAACGTTTGTACTCAGCCTCACCGATACCCAGCTGATGGATGTCTCCGCACCCTCCTTTGTAGGATTTGAGAACTTCATCAAAGGCTTGGGCAACCAGGGATTTCTCGATGCTCTGAAAGTATCGGGCCTGTTTGCCTTGGTGGTCGTCTCCTCGGAGATGATTCTGGGGACCGGGGTTGCGCTTCTGCTCAACGAGCCGTTTCGGGGAAGAAATCTGGTGCGTGCACTTCTCATTCTCCCCTGGGCGGTTCCCACCACCGTGAACGCCATCATGTGGCGTCTGATCTACAACCCTGAGTATGGTGCGTTGAACAGCCTGCTTTTCCAACTGGGTTTTCTTGACAGTTACATCAGTTGGCTCGGCAGTGCAGACAAGGCTTTGTGGTCCGTCATGTTCGCCGACGTATGGAAGAACTTCTCGCTTGTTGCCATGATCGCCCTCGCATCGCTGCAGACCCTGCCTGACAGCCAGATAGAGGCCGCAAAGATCGATGGGGCCGGAGCATGGCAACGCTTTCGCTACATCACCCTCCCCCATCTGATCCCATCGCTGCAGGTAGCGCTGGTGTTGCGAATCATTGAGGCAGTGAAGGTGTTCGATATCATTTACGTCATGACAAAGGGAGGGCCGGCAAACAAGACTCGCTCGGCAAGCATCTTTGTCTACCAGGAGGCATTCACCAACTCACGCATGGGTTCTGGTGCTGCCTACGCCATCATCATGGTCTCTCTGATCATGATCCTCATTGCCTTCTATATCCGAGGGCTCTCAAGGAGGGAGAAGTAGCATGCTCAGGAGAAAACCAATCTACTCCATCCTTCTCTACGGTGCCGTCATCTGTTTGGTCATGTACCTTATCGCTCCCTTCCTCTGGTTGATCATCATGAGTTTCAGCGCGGCAAACGACCTTACGCAGAAACCCTTGCGCTGGATACCCTCGCGTATCGACATCTCCAGCTACAAAGATCTCTTGACCATGGGAATCAACAGTCGGGGTGAACTGTTTGTCAATGCATTGAGAAACAGCCTTACCACCGCTTTCACGGCGGTGCTCATCTCTCTTTTCGCCACCGTACCTGCAGCTTGGGTGCTCTCCCGCTATCCTGGCAAGAAGAGTTGGGTCCTCACTGCAGCCATCTTCACCTTCATGTTGCCTCCGGTGGCCTACGCGTTGCCGCTCTACCGCATGCTTACCCGCTTGGGATGGCTGAACAACTCATTCTCACTCGCCCTGGTGTACTGTACCATCGTCCTTCCTTTCTGTGTGTGGTTGATCAAGGAGAACATCGACTCCATTCCCTATGAATTGGAGGAGTCCGCAATCTTGGATGGCGCCGGGGTGGCAAAACGAATCCTCCTGGTGGTCATGCCGCTGTTGCTGCCCGCTCTGGGAACCGTAGCACTTCTGGCCATGATCATGGCGTGGGACGAGTACTTTTATGCCCTGCTCTTCACCAGCAGCAAGGAAGCCATCACGTTGCCGGTCGTCATAGCAAACCTCGCCTCAGGAAGACAATCCAATTACAACCTCATTGCAGCCGGAGGTGTCATTGCCTCGACCCCGCCGGTACTCATCGGAATCCTCTTCCAGCGTGCCTTGATCAGGGGCCTGGTGCAAGGTGGGGTGAAGGAATGAGCATAACCATCGGCATGGATATCGGGGGGACATCGGTCAAGCTCCTGGCACTCGATGAGCATGCTTCCATCATGGGTGAGACATCCTTTCGAACTTCCTCACAGCATGGCATCGAAGCATTTCTCCATGCAACCGATGAGGCGATACAGTTCTTGCTCAGGCAAGGCAATGCAGAATTGGCAGGTCTGGGAGTCGGATGTACAGGCCCCATCGACTACCGGACGGGCATCATCCTCAACCCCTTCACCTTGCCGGGCTTGGAAGATCACAGCATCAGCAAGCTGCTCTCTGAACGCTACCATGTCCCAGTGGTCGTGGACAACGATGCCAATACGGCACATGTCGGGGAGGTCTTCCTCCAAGGCGATGCCCCCGACGACACCATGATGATCACATTCGGAACAGGAGTGGGCGTATCCATCCGCCTCCAAGGAGCGCTCTTCAGGATTCCTGGGGGCATTCATCCTGAAATCGGGCACATCCCCACCAGCATCAAGGCAGATGACACGTGCTACTGCGGGAGAAACAACTGTATGGAGCACATCCTCTCCGGTACGGGAATCAACAACCATGCACGGCAACAAGGAGCTGAAGAGGCTGAAGCATTGATGGACGACCAAGACAACACATTCAGGCATGATCTCGAAACAGCGCTGTTTGAGTCGGTGAGCAGCCTTGCTACCATATTTCACCCCCAAATCGTCTACATTGGCGGTGGCATGCAGCAGTTCTTTGAGACCTATGTGCTCGAAGGGGTACAACAACGGCTTGATGCGTTGTTGCCAGTCTACGGAAAAACACACTTGCAGGGATGCAAGGCAGGAACCAGAGCCGGCAGTTTGGGTGCCGCACTCTTGGCGCATAAGGAAGGGAGATAAGGTATGAGAACCATGATCGAGACGTATGCAGCGCTGCTGCAGGATACAAGCGGAGTACAGGCTATCCTTGCTGAAATGGATAGGCAGGTCTCCGATGCAAAACAGAGTGTAGAAAGCACCAAGGCTGGGGTGAAGGAATTTGCCAAGGCAATCAAGAGCAGTGAGTCACTCCTGCTGTTGGGAATGGGTGCTTCCCACTATGCCAATGAGCTTTTTTCCTTCCAGTTGCGCAAGCTTGGGTACCAAGCACTTGCCGTCAGTGCCTCTGAGTTCATCTATGACCCAATCCCTCAGTGGAAGGGCCCAGTTCTGCTCACCAGTCAATCGGGGGAGTCGGTGGAGACGGTACGCTGCTTGCCGCTTCTGGAAGGATTGCAGGTATTCAGCATCACCTTGAATGCAGAGAGCACGATCGGGCGAAAGACGCAAAGCCTTGTGGCCAGCGGAGGGGAGGAGAAAGCGTTCGCAGGAACTCGGAGCGTAACCCTCACCATTGCCATCATGGCAAGTGTCTGTGTTGCATTGGGCATGAAATCCAGAAAGGAGCTGGAACAAGCGTTGGAAAGTGGTCCTGAGTCTCTCCAGCCGCTCCAGAAGGCTCTAGGACTGCTTACTCAGGCCAACCATGTAGTTGCGACTGGCAGAAGCCTGTTCAGTCCCTTGGCGCAGCTCTTTGCTCTGGGAAGCGAGGAGCTGAGCAGGCAAGCTATGGTGTGCCTGGAAACCGGACAGCTGAGACATGGACCTACCGAGATTCTCAGTTGTGATACTGCATTGGTGCTCTTCCGCCAGGATGGTCCGTTGGGACAGTTGGCGGGAAGCTTCGTGGAGTTGCAGCGAAAGGCTGGGTTCTCGTGTGTGGTCTTTGATGCGTCTTCCTTCAAGTCACTCGAAAACTCCATCACCATCCGGTTTCCCGAGGGTGATGACATCTTCACCGTGCTGGGGATGATGAGCGCATTCCAAACGCTGATGATCACGTATGCTTGTACCAAGAATCCCTACACGGGATTACCAAGATATGGGAGCAAGGTGACAACAACCGAATGATGCAAATGCCAATATTGTGTATACTCACCCTGAGGTGCATATGCTGATTACTGATATCATGGAGAGCCAGAGCAACCAATTCAGCGCAACCGAGCTGAAATTGGTTGCCTATATCCGAAACAACCCAAATATCATTTTCAAGACCATTACCGAAGTGATAGAAGAGAGCAAAGTCGGGTATGGGTCGATAATCCGCTTCTGCAAGAAGATTGGGTGTGAGGGTTTCCAGGATTTCAAGATACGGCTTGCTACGGAGAATCCGGATGCAAAACCCAGTCATGCAGACGAAGATTCTCTGTTGGGCAAATATCGCAAGCTTGCGACCAAGCAGCTGGATGTGACGGTGCGTAATACGGAAGACAAGACGATCATAGAGATTGCACAAGCAATCATGCAGGCAAGAAAGATTGTCATTCTTGGGTTTGGTGGATCATATCCTATGGCAGAGGAGTTTCTCTACCGCCTACTGCGCATGGGGTTTGATTCTGTGACACTCGATGCTGACAACCATGTGCAGTCGTATCGTGTATCCTTGCTTGATGAGCGGGATGTGGTGTTCGTGTTTTCGTTCTCAGGGACTACGAAAGAAATCCTGGACACGGTGACGGTTGCCAAGAAGAACAAGGCTAAAATCATCTCCTTCACCAATCATACGAAGTCACCGTTGGTGAAGCTCTCTGACTTGTTTCTGATAACCGCAATCAGGATCCCTGCCCTTGAGGCAGAACTGGGGACCAGACTCCCTTTCTACTTCCTGGTTGAGGTGCTCACCAACTATCTGTATGACAACTACCAGCAAGTAAGGGATGCACTGAAGATCACGTACGATTCAGTTTCAAAGAAACAGATGTAAGCACAACGAAACTACTTTCGATTCTGTTCATACAGGGCAATGTATGAAGCGATGGTGTGCGAAGAGAGCATCTCCCCGACAAGATCCAAAGGGAGATCCTCGATGCGTTTGAAACGGATGCAAGATTTACCCATGGATAGTCTTTTTCCGCTCTTCTCAAAGGCTTGCTGCAATATTGCTTTCCGATCTTCTTCCAGATAGACACCCATGAGATACAATGAGTAGTACTGCTTCTGTGCGGCGATTGCGGCATAGAGCAAGGGCTTCTTGTTATAGGTCGATGGATAAACTTCCAGAGGGACTTCGTAGCTGAGCATTCCCCAGGAGATGTTCTCCTGCATTCCTTCAGGGAGATGAGAGAGGATGAAAGATCGCATGGGAAGGATGACAGCTTGATGCTCAAAAGTGAGACTGTCTATATAGGCTTGGACGGTTGTGGCATTTGTTTTCATGGGGGGGCCTCCTAGGAGGATGGGTAAAAAAAGTGACCCATCAACGATGGGCCACTTCTTTAAGAAAATATTTCTTAGAATGCAATCTTTACAGTCGGGCTCATGCTGAAAGTCTTGGTTGCAAAAGCATAGTCTGCATCAAGAGCATAAGTTACGCCACCGAGGCCGTAGGTAGCACCACCACCAATGGTAGTCTTGACGCCAGCGCCGAGAGTATCGGTGATGTCATCAAGCTGAACGAAAGCGGAGAGACCCACATTCTCGATACCTGCATAGGAAACCTTTGCATACATATCATTCTGCTTTCCAAGAATCCTGTATTCAGTCCATGCAGTGATGTCTTCAATAACAGCCTTTGCTTCAACATAGAGCTTGTTCTTCTCGTCACCCATCAGGTAGACATCATAAGCAGAAACATTCAAACCGAAATCGAGGTCAGCAAGAGCTTTTACGTCAACAGCAACGGATCCAGCAATAGAACCCTTACCAGCTACGTCTCTGTTATCATAGTTTGTGTATGCAACAGCAGCACTGATTCCATCAACAGGAGCAGTCTTTGCAGAAACAACCATTGCCTTCTTTGCAGTATCAAAAGCGGCAATGTCAGCACCAGCATAAACAGAAACCATTGTGCCATAGTCAACCTGAACAGCAGAAGCATAACGATCAGCACCAGCAACACCAGCCTTACTATCCATCTTCAAGCTTTCAAGCTTATCTCTTGTATTAGCATAAACACTCAAACCACCGAGGTCAGCCTTGTTACCAATAGTCAATGTAACGGCAAGATCCCCCATGTCAACACCTTCTGCAGCAAGAGCCTTGTCAAGATAGATGTTTGCAGTTGCGGCCATGGTATTGTCAAAATCAACAGCACCAGAAGCCAAAGTCACTTTCCAGAAATCACCAGTAAAAGCAACAAGAGCATCAATCTCAGCTTCAGCACCTTTTGCGGTTCCTGCTACACCATTACCAGTACTTACAAAAGTAAACTTGTAACCAGTTTTAAAGGTACCACTTACTTCGAGGGGAGCAGCTACAATACTTGCTGCAACCATGAGAACCAGCGCCAGAGTCAATACAAACTTTTTCTTCATGACGTAAATCTCCATTTTTTTGCGTGAGAGTTTATTTGTAACATCAGTATGCTGATGCACTTTGTGAGTAGAATGGACAAATATTGTGCGAATGATGGATTAGTGTGATGGAAGCATGTGTTAGTTTGGGTTTGTGTGAGGAATTTTGATAATTGTGTGTGGTTTATGTGCACAAAGCCTCTTTGTGAAGAAGACAAGAAGGTTACAAAGACAATATCTTTTGGTTTGTCAATAACATTGCCGTACATAACCGATTTTAGTATCATATAAGTATGATATACCTTTTTGCCTCTGACATCCATGGAAGTGCATATGCAATGCATAGACTCCTGAATATCTTCGAATCGACCAAAGCCTCCAAGCTTATCCTGCTTGGGGATTTGCTGTATCACGGCCCTCGCAATGACCTTCCTCAAGAGTATAACCCAAAAGAAACGTGTAGGCTACAAAATAGTATCAAAGAATCGTTAATTTGTGTGAAAGGCAACTGTGAAGCAGAGGTAGACCAGATGGTATTGGAATTTCCCGTACTCTCTGACAGTGCAACAATGTATCTTGAACGCTTTGGGGGGAGAATGATCTATCTCCACCATGGGCATAAGAGCCTTCCTCCCCTACCCTCTAAAACGATTGTCATCAGCGGGCATACCCACATTCCGGTAGCCGAGGAGAAGGACGGATTGGTCTTCATCAACCCAGGATCGGTTGCAATCCCCAAGGGAGGTTTCCCCCCTTCCTATTGCATCCTGGAAGGAACCACCTTCACCATCAAGGACTTTGACGGGAATGTGATCATGAGCCTCACCATCTGAGGCTCACCACCACCTGTCCTTCACGCTGCTCAATCGTAGCAGTTCCCTTATGAAGCAGCATCACCTGATTGACGATAGGAAGCCCCAGCCCACTTCCAGGAGTGCTTCGTCCACTGTCGCCACGGCTCCAGGGCTCGAAGAAGTCAACACCCTCTGCGAGGGTGCCTTGGTTGGTGAACGTCATGGTGTTCTTCCCTATCGCCCATCCTACAGATTCTTCACTTGCCTTAAAACCATTCGCCAAGAGCTCTCGGCACGCAAGAGCGAGCAACTTCTGGTCGCCGACCAGTTCAGCCTCTGCGGCATCAATATAGATTCGCTTTCCTAGTTCAGGGGAAAAGCACTGGAGTACGTGGTCCAACAAGGATGAGATAGCTATCGGCTTGCATGTGGCCTTTGCCTCCGGGCTTTGCAAATTGGCATAGAGCACCACTGCCGCAATCCTGTCGGAGAGCGCTGCATGCTCCTTCTGCAAGGACGTAATTGTCTGCTCATTGATCGGGAACACCCCATCTGCCATGCCATCAAGCAGAAGCTTCATGGAGGTAACCGGAGTATTGAGATCGTGGCTGATGGACTGCAGCCAAGCCTGCCGGCTTTTCTTGTGCATCAGCAAATGCTCATCAAGCATCTGGATTGATGCGTTTATCACCTTCTGCTCATCAATCTTGGTGGGAGGCAACGCAACCCCGTTCTCCCCACGGCTGAGAATCGTGAGCGCCTTCTCAATGCCCTGGGTGTAGCGCTGACTCTTTCTGGAGATTGAAGCAGCCATTGCAAGTGCAATCAGGAAGGCAAACGGCATGGAGAAGAGGAAGGGGAAAAGAAGCCCCTTGAAGAGCTTTCCCGTATCCTTATACGTAAAGGGGGTGTAGGTCAGCACATCCACCGAACCCAGCACCTCGTTGTTGTACATCAGCACTAAGCTTCCGGCGATATCGTTTGCCTTTACCCGGGAAGGAAGGAGAATCGTCTGCTTCTGCGGCTCGGGCTGCTTGGTCACCATCAGGGAGGACATGGGGCCATTCTGGATGATCTTCACCACATAGACATCACTTTGCATCTCAGAAGAGGTGAACTCCTGTTCCCCCACCTCTTCCTTGGCAATAGGCAGTTGTTGATCACCATGCATCTCGCGCATCTGCTCTGGCGGACGCATTCTGGGAACCGGGAGGGTGCTGCCACTGCTGGTATTGCCGTAGGCAACCACCACATTCCCTTCGGGATTGCGGATATACAAGCCGCTTACCTTGTCATTAGCGGAGCTGAGCAATACGGTTTCGATGGAGAGCAAGGTGTGAGATGAGGAAGAAAGCCCCTTTCTCAGGTTTGTGGTGAATGATGTCAAATACTCTTGAAAAACCGACTCAGTCCAGGCCTTGCGCTGGTTCTGCACACTCAGCAGAAAGACAGCGGTTTGGATGCCAAGCACCACAGCCACCACCAGCACAAACCCCAGAAACAGTCTGACAAATTGCTTTCTCATACCTCTCCACTATCTTTCTCGTGACCGATGAAGCGATACCCATAGCCGCGAACCGTCTCGATCCAGGGCGCATCGCCAAGCTTGGACCTGATATTCTTGATATGGGTGTCCACCACCCGCTCATACGACTCAACGTTGTAGTCGAAACACTCCTCAAGTATTTGTGAGCGTGAAACCAGATGGTGAGAGTTTTCAATGAGGAAGGAGAGTATCCTCCACTCCGCAGCGGTGAGCACCACCTCAGTGCCATCAACTTCCAGTCGGTGGTCCTGCTCTGCAAATTTCATCCAGTTTTCACCGACATAGAGCTTGCCGTCAGAGGGATGGTAACTGCCGTTGTGATAGCGTCGCAACACCGCCTTGACCCGAAGCACCAGCTCCTTGGGGGAAAAAGGTTTGGAGATGTAATCATCGGCACCCAGCTCGAAGCCCAGGATACGATCGCTTTCTTCACTGCGAGCTGTCATGAAAATGACCGGGCAGTCACACTTCATCTTCAGCTGTTTCACAAAGGCGAAGCCGTCGCCATCGGGAAGCATGACATCCTGGATGAGCAGGGAGGGCAATTGGGCAGCAATCGCCTCCCGGGCCGCCTTGAGCGTTGCAAAACCCTTTACTGAATACCCGGAAAGCTCCAGGTACTGACGTACACCCTCTCGGATCACCTCATGATCCTCTACGATATAAATGCGTTCCTGCTTCTCGTCAGCCATGTATTAGTCCTGTGTGTCGGAACCCCCATGGGCCCGATTCGTTGTGCTTCTGCCGGCAAACCGGTATCCATATCCACGTACGGTCTCGATCCATTGCGATCCAAGCGGCCCCATCTTCGCCCGCATGTTTTTTACATGGGTATCGACGATACGGTCGTACGACTCAAAACTGTAGTCGAAACAGTGCTCAAGAATCTGTGAACGAGTGATCAGGATGCCACTGTTGCTCACCAAGTAGCTCATGATCCTCCACTCAGCAGCAGTAAGAGGAACCTGCCTCCCATCAACCGAAAAGAGGTGACTCACCTCATCCAGCTGCAAGACCGAATTGCCCAGTGTCCAGGTTGAACCACTCTTGAACGCCGAAACACTGACATCGATGCGCCGAAAGAGTGCATGCACCCGAAGCACCAGCTCTTTTGAGCTGAACGGCTTGCACACATAGTCGTCTGCTCCCAGCTCGAATCCCAGGATCCTGTCGCTCTCTGCAACCCTGGTTGTGACAAAAATCACCGGGAATGAGTAGGTCTGCTTCAGCTTCTTGAGAAAGTTGAAGCCATCGCCATCAGGGAACTGCACCTCCATCAGCATCAGGTCGGGGGTCTGCCGGGAGAGGGCTACCTGCACCCCGTGCAAATCCTCAAAGGCCTGTACCTCATATCCCGAAAGCTCAAGGTACTGTTTGATACCTTCACGCTCTTCAACATTGGAGTCAACGACATACAACATTTTCATAAACAACATCACCATACCTTCGAACGTCTGACAAGCGTTCCAGATTACACACCACAATACTCCACACTATCTTCACATTGACTCTCTATGATACGCACAGTGTGAACCAGCTGTCAAATACTTCCCCTTACGCTCACATAGCTCACCTTTCACTCATCTTGATGTATCCAGACCAATCTTGATAACCCATCCCATCCACGTTACACTGCCATCCATGAAACGCAGCCGCCTCAGCCTGATCGGAGACAGCCTTATCCTCCTCTTATGCATTCTGGCCATTCTTGCCCTCAGCAGCAGGACACTGGGCGGGGGAAGCGGGTACGTGCAGGTGCAGACCGAAACAGACACGTATCGCTACAGCCTTTCCGTCAACCGGGAAGTGCATGTGCAAGGCCCGCTTGGGGACACCCACATCATCATCGAGGATGGAGAGGCCCATATCTATGACTCTGCCTGCCCAACCAAGAGCTGCACGTTCCAACGTCCCATCTCCAGCGCCCGTGCCTGGATAGCCTGCCTGCCCAACAAGGTGTTGCTCACCATTGTCGGGGAGAACGCTGCCGATCTGGAGGTGGATGATGTCGCAAACTGAACGCAAGATCGCCTTCATCGGAGCAACCACCCTGCTGCTCTCCTCCGTGGAGTTTCTCATTCCCAAACCTCTGCCCTTCCTGCGCCTGGGACTGGCAAACCTCCCGCTGCTCATCATCCTCGAAAGCATGGGGTGGAAGGCCTACCTTGCCATACTCTTCTTGAAAGCGATCGGGCAAGGGCTCGTTTCCGGCACTCTCTTCTCCTACCTCTTTCTCATCTCCCTTGCAGGGACTCTCTCCAGCGGCCTGGCCATGAAGGCTGTGAAACTCTTGCTCAAATCAAAGGTATCGCTGGTGGGCATCAGCCTCGTAGGGGCTTTTGTGAGCAATTTGGCACAACTGGAGGTGGCAGCCTTGGTGGCGTACGGGTCTTCCATTTGGGTTGCCGCTCCGCTTATGCTCACCCTCGGCCTTGTTTCAAGCTTTGCTCTGGGGCTTTTGGCCGAGATCTACCTGCAAAAAAGCTCGTTTGCCCACTCCTTGCACGATGAAACCTATAGCTTCTCCCTTCCTGTCGTGGAACAAGGCAGCTATCATCCGAAGGTTGCCATCGCATCGCTGCTTTGCATCGTTGCCATTCTCTTCACCGATACGCTGACCTACCTTGCATTGCTCACCTTCTGTATGTATCTGCTGCAGCTCACCGCCCGAAGAAAACTGCGTCTTCTTCCACCTGCAATGCTGCTCATCTCCCTTGCCATCCTCAGCCTCTTCGAACCCAACGGCAAGGTACTGCTCTCCCTCGGTTCGGTTGCCTTCACCGAAGGATCTCTCACCCTTGCCTTCACCAAGGCACTTCGCCTGATGAGCCTGCTTGCCGCAAGCCAGTGCCTGACGGCAAGCAACCCACGCCTGAAGGGAAGATCTGGGTCCATCCTCCTGCTCGACCTCGCCTACTTTGGCCAGCTCTCCTCCTCGTTCCGTGCAACCAAGGGTAGCTTGGTCAAGCGTATCGACCAAGCTCTCCATCATGCTGCGGCCGGAGAGGACGTGGGAACCCCACAGCAACAGATGAGAACACGCTCCATACACGAGCCGTTGTTTTTACTGCTTTCGTTGTGTGTGCTGGTCATTGCACTGTTGAGCAACATTCTCAATTAAATATCGTTTAGTATATTTATCTCGCTTTTATGGATATTATTGTTCCAATATCACCAACTTTTCACTGTTTATCTGCACACATATACATTTTGGTGCAAAAGCCTTCTTATTTTCTTATACATTTGTCCCATTTCCTCTTGACCTTAATAGATAAAAATTTATACATTCAGGCCAACACACAAGCAGAGGAGTGCATCATGACAGAAATCAAGCAACCAACCGAGCTCTTTGAAGGACAGCAGGAGCTGCAGTCTCTCATCGAACGGGTCAAACGCGCACAAATCAAATTCTCAACCTACACCCAGGAGCAGGTTGACACCATATTCAGAGCTGCAGCCATTGCGGCGAACGATGAGCGCATCAAGCTCGCAGCCATGGCTGTCAAAGAGACAGGCATGGGAATCCTGGAAGACAAGGTGATCAAGAATCACTTCTCCGCCGAGTACATCTTCAACAAGTACAAGGATGAGAAGACCTGCGGCGTCATTGAGACCGACCAGGGCTTCGGCATCAAGAAGATTGCTGAGCCCAAGGGTGTCATCTGCGGCATCATCCCCACCACCAACCCTACCAGCACCGCCATCTTTAAAAGCCTCATCAGCCTGAAAACCCGCAACGCCATCATCTTCAGCCCACACCCTCGTGCCAAGGAGTGCACCTGTGAAGCAGCCAAAATCATTCTTGATGCAGCGGTGAAAGCAGGGGCTCCCGAGGACATCATCGCTTGGATCGACGTACCTTCGGTGCAAAAAACCGACTATCTGATGCGCAATCCCCTGGTGAGTCTCATCCTCGCCACCGGTGGTCCTTCCATGGTCAAGAGCGCCTACTCATCCGGCATTCCTGCCATTGGGGTGGGACCGGGCAATACCCCCGCCCTGGTGGACAAGAGTGCAGACATCAAGATGGCAGTCAGTTCCATCCTCATGTCCAAGACCTTCGACAACGGGGTTGTGTGTGCCAGTGAGCAGGCAGTCATCTGCCACAAGGATATCTATGACGCCATGAAGGCAGAATTCCTCTCCCGGGGAGCATACTTCCTTTCGGATGCTGAAACCGATCTGCTTCGCGCGACGATCATCGACCCCAAGCGCAAGACGGTCAACCCTGCCATTGTCGGGCAGAGTGCGGCCACCATCGCCAAACTTGCAGGGTTCTCTGTTCCTCCTGCTACCAAGGTCCTCATCGGCGAGGTGGAAGACATCACGGAGAGCGAACCCTTCGCCCATGAGAAGCTCAGTCCGGTGTTGGCCATGTACCGGTGCGATACTTTCGGCGACGGAACGGACAAGGCAGCGAGGCTTGTCGCGCTCGGCGGATTTGGTCACACAAGCGTGCTGTACATTGACGAGCATGAGGAGCAGAAGGTGGAGACCTACTCCAAGACGGTGAAGACCAGCCGTGTTCTGGTGAACATGCCCGCCAGCCAAGGAGCAATCGGGGACATCTACAACTTCCGCCTTGAGCCCTCCCTCACCCTGGGATGCGGAAGCTGGGGCAACAACTCCATCAGTGAGAACGTAGGCCCCAAACACCTGCTCAACATCAAGACCGAAGCTTCCAGGAGGGAGAATATGCTCTGGTTCAAACTGCCACCCAAGATCTATTTCAAGTATGGCTCGCTGCCCATCGCCCTGGGCGAGCTCAAGGGCAAGAAAAGAGCCTTCATCATCACCGACTCCTTCCTCTTTTCCAGCGGCATGGTGGAGAAGATCACCGACACCCTGGACAGCCTCGGCATCGAGACCGAAACCTTCCACCAAGTGAAGCCTGATCCGACGCTGGCTACCATCACCGAGGGTATGAAGCTTATCAACGCCTTCAAGCCTGACGTGCTCATCGGCCTTGGCGGGGGATCGCCGATGGATGCGGCCAAGATCATGTGGTTGCTCTATGAGCATCCGGAGGTGAAGTTCGAAGGCCTTGCCCTGCGCTTCATGGATATCCAGAAACGAATCTACGCTTTCCCCGACATGGGGAAGAGAGCAGAACTTGTCTGCATTCCGACCACCAGCGGAACCGGAAGCGAGGTCACCCCGTTTGCCATCATCACCGATGAGAAAACCGGCATGAAGTGGGCTATTGCAGACTATGCCCTCACCCCGACGATGGCCATCGTGGACAGCGAGCTTGCCATGGGCCAACCCAAGGGCTTGACGGCAAGTTGCGGCGTCGATGTCCTGACCCATGCCCTCGAAGCCCTTGCCTCGAGCATGTCCACCGACTACACCAACGGCCTGAGCCTTGAGGCCGCCCGCATGATCTTCAAGTACCTGCCGCAGGCATACCGGGACGGAACCGACAAGAAAGCACGGGAAAAAGTGCACAATGCATCCACCATTGCCGGCATGGCCTTCTCCAATGCATTCCTGGGTGTCTGTCACTCGATGGCACACAAGCTCGGAGCCCAGTTCCACATCCCCCACGGGATGGCGAACGCACTGCTGCTGTGCAATGTCATCCGCTACAATGCAACGGACAACCCGACCAAACAAGCTTCCTTCCCGCAGTACGAGTACCCCTCGGCAGTAAGCCGCTATGCCCGCGCAGCCGACTACATCGCCATGGCGGTGAACGACCAGGAGAACACCCCGTACATCAGGACCAGTGCCAAGGACAGCCAGGCCCAGCGAGTGGAGGCCTTGGTGGAAGGCATTGAGAAGCTGAAGAGGGAGCTGGATATCCCCTCCTCCATCCAGGCTTGGGGGATCAAGGAAGAGGAGTTCCTCAGTGTGGTGGATGAGCTTGCCATCAAGGCCTTCGACGACCAGTGCACCGGGACCAATCCACGCTACCCCTTGATCAGCGAGATCAAGCAACTGTACCTCGACTCGTTCTATGGCAAGGCGTATACCGAGAACTGATGCACGAGGCAAGGGACTTCACGGGTTTGAGGTCCCTTGCCATTCCTTTTCTTACCCTTCTTTCTGCATACACGCAGGCTCCATCACCTCCTGTACAAGGTCCGACACTTGTACTACTATGCACGCATGTTTGACTACAAGCTCATCTGCACTGACATAGACGGAACGCTGCTCAACCCCCAACACCAGATAACCGAACGGACAAAACTGGCTTTGCGCAAGGCAAGGAAGATGGGTATCCATGTAGCCCTGGTAAGCGGACGCATCGGTTCAAGCCTGAGAATCCTGCAACAGGAGATCGGCATCGAGGGGCCGCTTGGGTGTTTCAACGGTTCGCTGGTGCTTGATGAGGACGGGAAGGAGCTGGAAGCCCACCCCCTTCCCCTTGCATGGAGCAGGGAGGTGCTCTCCTTTGTGCAGGATACCGATTTGGAAACATTCCTCTTCACCAACGAAAGCTGGTACATGAAGCAAAAGAGCCGATGGTATGATGTGGAAGTGGAAGCCTCCCGCACAGAAGGAAGGATAGCTTCCCTCTCCACGATCGAGGATGTGCTTGCAGAAACAGAGCGCCCCTTCAAGCTTCTGTGCATGCATCATGAGCCTGAGTATGTGAAAACCATGGAAAAGGTTTTGCAGGAACGCTTCGGCTCCCACCTGAACATCTTCAGCTCTTCTCCAAAGTATATTGAGATCCTTGCCCGTGGCGTCGACAAGGGACATGCAGTACGTTCGCTGTGCAATGCCTACCAGCTGGATGCAAGCCAGGTCATGGCAGTGGGGGACTACTACAATGACATCGGCATGTTCCGGGCTGCCGGCTATTCGGTGGCGATGGCAAATGCCCCTGGCGACGTGGCAAAGCATGCCACTGCCATGACAAAAAGCAACACAGAGGACGGTTTGGCACTCGCCATCGAGGCAATCCTGTGAATAAGCCACTGGCCATCTACCGGGGACTTCCCCAGCCAATCTATGTACTCTTTTTCTCCACCGTCATCAACGCAGTGGGTATTTTCGTCTATCCCTTTTTGACGCTCTACCTGACCAGGCGCCTCGGCTACTCAGCCTTGGAGGCGGGAACCTACATGACCTTTGCCTCCATACTCTATGTTCCCGGTTCCATGATAGGAAGCAAGCTGGCTGACAGCATCGGAAGGAAACCTGTGCTGGTAATCTTCCAATTGCTCATGGACCTTTGCTTTCTTCTTGCAGGCATTTTTGAAGGATCGGCGGCAATCCCCTACCTTGTGCTGCTCGCCCTCTTCTTCGATGGCATGGTAGATCCTGCCCGGGAGGCGATGAAAACCGATGTCACCGTCATTGAGAACCGGCAAGCTTCCTTCAGCCTCATCTATCTTGGACACAATATCGGCTTTGCCATCGGACCGGTCATCGCTGGCTATCTCTTTTATACCATGCCCAGCTGGATATTCTACGGCAATGCCCTCGCTGGAGCCCTGGCTACCATCTTGGTGATGCTCAAGGTCAAGGAGAGCAAACCCTCCAAGGAGACCGTAGAGGAGAGCAAGGGGTGGAAAACCACCGAGAAGGGCGAGGAAGGAGGCCTCCTCAAGGCCCTCTTCACCCGTCCCCGACTCTTGTTGTTTGCCCTCTCCGTAACCTTTTTCAGTTACGCCTACAGCCAGACGCTCTTTGCACTTCCCCTGCTTACCACCAAGCTTTTCGGCGAGCAGGGAGCCCCTCTCTACGGCAGGATGATGGCACTCAACGGCATCGTGGTGGTTCTGTTCAATCCCCTCATCGTCTCCTCGCTGAGGCGCTTCCACCCCCTGGCGAACACCACCATCGGAGGCTTGCTCTACGCGGTGGGCTTCTCCCTCTTTGCCTTTGCCGGCATCGCCCCCATGTTTCTCCTGCTTACGGTAGTCTTCACCCTGGGGGAGATCATCTGTGCGACAAACGAGCACTTCTATGTGGCGAACAACACCCCGATCAGCCATCGGTCGCGTTTCTCAGCAATCCTTCCCATCATCATGGGCACAGGCCATGCGATTGCCCCGATTGTTGGGGGAACCATCATCGACGGGCATTCGATGTCGCTTTTATGGATATCCACCGGCATTGCAGCCCTCATTGGATCAGCTGGGGTCTTTATGCTCTATCTGACTGAGAAAAAACCCCAGGCATAAACCCAGGGTTCTCATGCTACAGCTTTTCCAGCAGTTTCCGCACCGCATCAGCGGGGAAGTCAGCCTTCCCTTCCTCCTTGGCAAGCAGATCCTTGAGAAGGGATCTGACCGCATCACTTTGCGGCAGGATGTAGCCTGCCTCGCGATAACAGTCCTCGGCCATGATGTGGTTACTCATCGCCACCGACTTGCAGAGCTGGCGGAACACAGGATCATCACTTTCTGAGGCAAGAGCCTTGGCCATCGATTCCTGTTTCACCTTGCTCGCAGCAAGATCGAACAGCGAATCTTTCACTTCAGTCTCTTTCTTCTGCGGCTTGGGATAGTTTGAGCTCACCAGATAGATGGCATGACTGGGACACGCATCCACACAAAGCCGGCAACCGGAGAGGCATTTTGAGAAATCAATCTGTCCGTTCTCTGTATCGGTAGCCCCTGTGGGACACACAAAGAGACACACACAATCCTTGGTGCACAGGGCGATATTACGTGCTGCATGCATCAGATGGCCTCCTTCTGGACTGCTTGGATCTTGAAACTCGGAACCTTGCAGATCGGGCAGATGGCTGGGGGTTGTTCCCCGACGTAGACAAAGCCACAGATCTCGCACACGTACACATTCGTTCCATCCAACAGGCTGTTCTTCTGTTTCTCATACCGCACCAGAAGGCTCTTGAGCAGTTTGGAAACCTTTTCCCCCCAAACCAAGGCACGAAGAGATCCACGGTCCTGGTTTTTGCATGCGACGGCATTGGCCCTTTGGTATCCACTGGCCAGATCCTCATTGATTGTATCCAAGAGGTCCTGGTAGCCGCACCCTTCCTGCTTTTCCCGGCCTTCCTCATAGAATGCCGCAAGCAAACCGAACAACTGGGCCTCTTCGCTTCGCAGTTGCTTGCTGCACGCTTTCTGCAAATTGGTGCACATGGCAGCAAGTTCACCATGCGTCATCTCACGCATATCGTCTTCCACACGTAACCTCCTAAGCATAGAGTCTTCTTAGTATACCAGTTTTTGACGGAATCATGGTAAAAATATGGGAAAAGAGAATAATTTATCTGATATATAAGTATATCACCGTCATACACATATGAGCATATCATGAAGTGATTGTGCGATTTCTCTCCCTCCCCGTGTCAGATTCTTGTCAATCTTGCTTTTCAATTGCCGATACTAGACTCATGTACAAGAAAGGCATTGGACAAGCAATCAGGGAAATACGACTTGCACAGCATATGACCCAGGAAGAGCTGATAGAAAAAGCTGACCTCTCGCGAAGTCAGCTTTACTACATAGAATCAGGGAAAACAACCCCGCGCCTGCCGACGATTCACTCCATCTGCACAGCGCTCGGGCTCTCCTTCGTGGACTTTGTCCACTACATCTATCAATACTCGCCCGGCTCGGCCACTCCGAGCATCTCCTCGATGGAGGCCCCCGGGGCAACCATCGGATAGACCTTGTCGTCGATGGGGATTTCACAGTCGATGACCACAGCCTCGCCCAGATCAAGGGCTGCCTGCAGGATCGGCTTGGGATCGTCATCGCGGCGAATCTTCATCCCCTTGATACCGAAGGCACCTGCCAAAGCAAGCCAGTCGATCGGAGTGTCGAGGGTGGTTTCGCTGTAGTGATGGTCGAAGAAGAGCGTCTGCCACTGGCGCACCATCCCCAAAGTCTGGTTGTTCATCAAGAGGATGATGATCGGGAGCTTGTAGCGAGCGATGGTGGCGAGCTCATTGCAGTTCATCCTGAACGATCCATCCCCTGCAACATTGACCACCCGGCTATTGGGATTGCCAGCCTGCGCCCCGATTGAGGCACCGGTACCATACCCCATGGTTCCTAACCCGCCACTGGTCAGAAAGTGACCAGGCTGCACATGCTTGAGGAACTGGGCGGCCCACATCTGGTGCTGACCGACCTCAGTGACAATGAAGAAACCCGGCGGAAGCACCTTCTGCAAGGCTTTGAGCACCTCTTTGGAGCGGGCGCTTTCACTGTCCACCCTGATGGGATAGCGCTTCTTGTACTCAGCAACCTGCTCCATCCACTCCTGGTGCACCATCGGCTTGGCGATACGCTTGTTCAACTCCTCGAGCACCACCTTCAGATCACCCACCACATGGCAGTAGGTCTTGATGTTCTTGTCAATCTCAGCAGGATCCACATCGATGTGGATGATGCGTGCATTCTTGGCAAAGGCGCTGGCCTTGCTCACCACGCGGTCGCTGAAACGAGCTCCGATGACCACCAACAGGTCACAGGTGGAGACACACATGTTGGAAACCTTGGTTCCGTGCATACCAACCAAGCCGGTAAAGCGTGGTGAATATGAGTTTACAGCCCCACATCCCATCAAGGATGTGCAGGCAGGGCTGTCGATGTTCTCCAAGAAGGTTGACAAGTCCTCAGAAGCCTTCGCCCTGATCACTCCCCCACCGACATAGCACATCGGTCGCTGGGCTTTCTTGATGAGCTCGAGGGCCACTTCCATGCTCTTCTCGCTCAGGCGCTCAGTACGGGGTTGCAGAGCCTCAGGCTTTTGCACAATGAAATCAGCGGTATGGACGGTTACGTCCTTGGGAACGTCGATCAGAACGGGTCCGGGTCTGCCTTCCTGGGCAATCTTGAAGGCAAGACGGATGGTGGGGGCGAGCTCAACGACATCCTTGACGATGAAGTTGTGCTTGGTGATCGGCATCGTGATACCGGTGATGTCGACTTCCTGGAAACTATCCTTTCCCAGGAGGGGAACCGCTACGTTACCGGTGAACGCAACCATGGGAACACTGTCCATGTAGGCGGTTGCGATGCCGGTAACCAGGTTGGTGGCACCCGGTCCGCTGGTGGCGATGCACACCCCGACCTTGCCGGTGCTGCGGGCGTACCCGTCAGCGGCATGGCTTGCGCCTTGCTCATGGCTGGTAAGGATGTGGCGTATCCTGTTCTGGTTCTGGTACAGCGCGTCGTACAAGGGAAGGACTGCCCCGCCGGGGAAGCCAAACACGGTGTCAACACCTTGCTCCGCCAAACACTCTATGATGATCTGGGCTCCGGTCATCTGCATGGTAGGTACTCCTCTTCTTAGCTCTGAAAGACTGCTCCTGTCGCAGCACTGGTAACTTGCTTGGCATATCGGGCCAAGTACCCGGTAGTGATCTCGGGTTCTTTGCAAACCCAACCCTTCTTGCGCTGTGCCAGTGTATCTTCATCCACAAGCACTTCAAGCTTGCCTTTGGGAATATCGATCCTGATTCGGTCTCCCTCCTGGACAAAGGCAATGGGTCCGCCCTGAGCTGCCTCCGGGCTTACATGCCCGATAGAAGCTCCGCGGGTCGCCCCACTGAAGCGGCCATCGGTGATGAGGGCTACATCCTTGTCCAGGCCCATGCCTGCGATGGCACTGGTGGGACTGAGCATCTCTCGCATCCCAGGACCTCCCTTCGGCCCCTCATAGCGGATGACAATCACATCGCCAGCTTTGATCTTTCCCCCAAAAATGGCTTCAATCGTCGCTTCCTCGCTGTCGAAAACCCTGGCGGGGCCTTCATGGACAAGCATCCTCTCATCAACTGCGCTACGCTTGACCACCGCCCCATCTGGAGCAAGATTTCCGCGAAGCACTGCGATGCCGCCGGTCACCGAGAAGGGATTGCCGATCGGGCGAATGACCTCATGGTCGTACACAACAGCCGCTTCGTAGAGCTCACCGACGGTCTTTCCGCTGACGGTGGGAAGGGTCGGGTCAAGCAGACCGCCCTTGCCCAGCTCGTGCATGACGGCAAGTACGCCACCGGCTGCATAGAGATCCTCGATGTGGTGCTCTCCGGCCGGGGCCAGATGACAGAGATTCGGGACCTTTGCGCTGATCTCATTGGCAAGGAAGATATCCAGATCCACATGCGCCTCATGGGCAATGGCCGGCAGGTGCAGCATCGTATTGGTACTGCAACCCAGAGCCATATCCACCGCCAGGGCATTTGCAAAGGCTTTTTTGGTCATGATATCAAGAGGTCTGATGTTCTGCTTCAACAGTTCCATGATCTGGTAGCCGGCCTCTTTGGCAAGGCGGTCACGAGCACTGTAGACGGCAGGAATCGTCCCGTTTCCGGGAAGTCCCATGCCGATGGCTTCGGTCAGGCAGTTCATGCTGTTGGCAGTGAACATCCCGCTGCAAGAACCGCAGGTGGGACAGGCATTGTCCTCATACGCAAGCAGCTCCTCATCACTGAGCAAGCCGGCTGCGTGGGTGCCGACCTTCTCGAACATCACCGACAGGCTCGTCCCGCAGGCCGAGTCACCGGGAATCTTGCCGGCAAGCATGGGCCCACCGGAGACAAAGATGGAGGGGATGTTGATCCTTGCCGCCGCCATGAGCATGCCCGGTACGATCTTGTCACAGTTGGGGACAAAGACCAAGGCGTCAAACGGATGGGCGGTAGCCATGATCTCAATCGAATCGGCAATGACTTCGCGACTTGCAAGCGAGTACTTCATACCCGTATGCCCCATGGCGATTCCGTCACACACACCGATGACCGGGAAAGAGACCGGATTTCCCCCAGCCTGCCTCACCCCTGCCTTCACCGCGTCTACGATGCGGTTGAGGTGGATGTGTCCGGGAATGATCTCATTGGCCCCATTCACGATCCCGATGATCGGCATATGGATTTCCCTATCTGTCCAGCCCAGGGCTTTCATCAGCGAGCGGTGCGGGGAGCGCTGTGCTCCCTCAGTCATCTGGCTCGAACGTCTCTTGCTTTCGTCCATCCTCGTTCCTCCCCCTTTTACAGGGATTGGGCAATCAGGCTGCCCATCTCACTCGTACCAACCTTCTTCATACCTTCGGTATAAATGTCAGCGGTACGGTATCCTTTGTCCAACACCTTGGAAACTGCACTCTCAATGGCATCTGCCTCAGTGGCCAAGCCGAAGCTGTAGCGAAGCATCATGGCCACCGAAAGGATGGTCGCAATGGGGTTGGCAAGATCCTTGCCCGCGATATCGGGAGCGCTGCCGTGGATCGGCTCGTACATGCCGAAGCTGTCCTCGCGAAGGGATGCCGAAGGCAGCATCCCTATCGAGCCGGTGATCTGGCTCGCTTCATCGCTGAGGATGTCCCCGAACATGTTCTCGGTCACGATGACATCGAACTGGCGGGGATTGCGCACCAGCTGCATGGCCGCATTGTCCACATACAGGTGGCTCACTTGTACATTCGGATAGTCACCCTGAACACGGCCCACCACCTCACGCCAGAGCTGGCTGGTGTTGAGGATGTTCGCCTTGTCCACGCTGCAGAGGCGTCCCGAGCGCTTCTGGGCGATCTCAAAGGCCTTGCGCACGATCCGCTCGATCTCCCCGACCGTATAGGCCATGGTGTCATAGGCACTCTTCTCGTCCCTTCCCCGCTCGCCGAAGTAGATGCCTCCGGTAAGCTCGCGCACCACCATCAGGTCCAATCCTTCCCCTACGATTTCCTTCTTCAGGGGACATGCATCGGCAAGCTGCTTGTACAAGATTGCCGGGCGGAGGTTGCAAAACAGCCCCATGCCGCCACGCAGCCCAAGCAGGGCCTTCTCAGGACGGAGATGACTGGGCAATGTGTCCCACTTGGGACCTCCCACCGCACCGAGCAGTACGCTGTCACTCTCCCGGCAACCCTTGAGGGTCTCTTCAGGAAGAGGGATCCCCGTATGGTCGAGGGCAATGCCCCCGGCCTCATACTCACTGGTGGTGAAGGTGTGGGCAAACTTGGCCCCCACAGCAGAGAGGACTTTCAGAGCCTCCCTGATGATATCGGGACCGATGCCGTCTCCGCTGACCACTGCAATGTGTTTCTTCATGCCTGTTGCCCCCTTTTGGCGATGTAACCGGCAAGCCCGCCGCTGGAGATCAGGTCCTGCATGAAGGGCGGGAAAGGTTCGCTGTGGAAGACTTTCTTGGTGGTCTCATTGGTGATGGTACCGGTGGAAAAATCAACACTGACCACATCCCCTGCCTTGATCCCGTCGCAGGCCTCAGGGCACTCGAGTATCGGAAGGCCGATGTTGATCGCATTGCGATAGAAGATGCGAGCATAGGTGCGTGCAATGACACACGAAATGCCGCTCTCCTTGATGGCAATCGGGGCATGCTCACGGCTCGAGCCGCAGCCGAAGTTCCGGTCAGCCACCATGATGTCGCCCTTCTTCACCTGCTTGATGAAGTTCTGGTCGATATCCTCCATACAGTGCTGGGCAAGCTCCTTATGGTTGGAGGTGTTGAGATACCGTGCCGGGATGATGACGTCGGTATCGACATTGTCGCCATATCTGAAAACTGTTCCTCTTGCTTGCATCCTATACCTCCTCAACCTTGTTCGGGTCAGCGATGTACCCGGCCACTGCACTGGCTGCCGCTACTGCAGGACTTGCCAGATACACCTCGCTCTTTACATGACCCATGCGCCCGACGAAGTTTCGGTTGGTCGTACTTACCGCACGCTCTCCCTCCGCCAGGATTCCCATATGACCACCGAGGCAAGGCCCGCACGTGGGAGTGGAAACAGCACATCCGCTGTCCACAAAGATATCAAACAGACCCTCATGCATCGCCTGCTTCCAGATTTCCTGGGTGGCGGGGAAAATGAGAGCCCGTACGTGCTTGGCAACCTTGCGTCCCTTCAGGATTGCAGCAGCCTGCCTGAGGTCACTGATGTGTCCGTTGGTGCAGGATCCGATGACCACCTGGTCGATCCTCACCTCGCCCACCTCATCGATGGTGCGGGTGTTGGAAGGAAGATGGGGGAAACTGACGGTGCTCTTGATCGTCGAAAGATCGATATCGATTACCCGTTCATACTCGGCATCAGGATCGGCTTCATAGATCACCGGTTCCTTGGGGCAGTGCTCTTTCAGGTACGCAAGGGCAACCTCATCCACCGGGAAGATCCCATTCTTCGCACCGGCCTCAATGGCCATGTTGGCCACGGTGAAGCGGTCGTCGATATTCATGTTTGCCACCCCTTCCCCGACGAACTCCATGCTCTGGTAGAGCGCCCCATCGACACCGATCATGCCGATGATGTGGAGGATCAGGTCCTTGCCGCACACATAGGGGGCAAAGGAGCCGGTCAGGTTGAACTTGATGGCCGAAGGTACCTTGAACCAAGCCTGGCCGGTGGCCATGCCACAAGCCATGTCGGTTGAACCGACACCGGTGGAGAATGCACCGAGCGCTCCATAGGTACAGGTGTGGCTGTCTGCACCGATGACCAGGTCCCCGGCGCCCACCAGACCCTTCTCAGGGAGCAGGGCGTGTTCGATGCCCATCTGTCCCACATCAAAGTAGTTGGTGATGTCGTGCTCCCCTGCAAAGGTTCTCAGGCACTTGCACTGCTCGGCCGCTTTGATATCCTTGTTGGGACTGAAATGGTCAGGAACGAGGGCAACCTTGTCCTTGTCGAAAACCGTCTTCTTCCCAAACTTGGGAAACTCATTGATGGCCACCGGAGCGGTGATATCGTTGCCCAGCACCATATCAAGGTCAGCCATGATCAACTGCCCGGCTCGTACCGAAGGCAGATTGGCATGGTGTGCCAGGATCTTCTGTGTCATTGTCATACCCATGGGGGACTTCTCCTTACACTTCTTCGTCCGAGGGTTCAATACCATCGGCGATTAATTTGTACTCTATACTATCACTGAGGGCATACCAGCTCGCCTCGATGATATCCTTGCTCACCCCGATCGTCGACCAGCTGTTGCTTCCGTCGGTCGATTCGATCAGAACCCTGACCTTCGAAGCGGTAGCGCCTGCTGAGTCGAGCACCCGCACCTTGTAGTCGGTGAGATGCACGCTCTTGAGCGTCGGGTAGAACTGTTCCAATACTTTTCTCAACGCCCTGTCCAGCGCGTTGACCGGACCTTCTCCCTCAGCGGCGGTGATGGCACTCTCTCCATTCACCTTCACTTTGACCACCGCGGCATGGGTGGCATCAGAGAGCGGATCGGCATAGGGGCTGCTTCCGATCGTCTGATAATGCACCAACTGGAAGTACGGGCGATACATCTTCAGGTGGCGGCGAATGACCAGGTCGAAGGAGCTTTCAGCCCCCTCAAACTGGTAGCCTTCCGCCTCAAGACGCTTCAGCTCATCCATCAAGGAGACCGTAACCGGGTCGTCCTTGTCAAGATTCGGAGCAACGCGTGCAATACGCTTGAGCATCAGGGCACGGCCGGCGACCTCGCTCATCAAGAGCCTGCGCTCATTGCCCACCACCATCGGGTCGACATGCTCAAAGGAGAGCGGATTCTTCTGCACCCCGTCGATATGCATCCCACCCTTATGGGCGAAGGCACTCTTGCCGATGAAAGGTGCTGAGCGGGGAATGCGGACGTTGGCAACCTCTGCAACAGCTCGACAGATCTCGGTCAGCTGCTCCAAGCTCTCGCCACTGAGGCAGTCACAACCAAGCTTTGTGCCCAGAATTGCTGCAATGGTGGAAAGATTTGCATTTCCGCAGCGTTCGCCGAAGCCAAGCAGTGTTCCCTGCACCTGTACCGCACCTGCTTCAACAGCGGCAAGCGAGGAGGCTACCCCACAGCCGATATCATCATGGGCATGCACCCCGATGGGTATAGCAGGAAAAGCCTTCATCGTTTCAGAGGTTATGCGGCCCACTTCACTGGGGATCAGTCCCCCACGGGTTTCGCACAGCACCAATGTTGAAGCCCCTCCCCTCAGCGCTGCTTTCAGGGTCTCCATGGCATAGGAGGGATTGGCAAGATAGCCATCATAGTAGTGTTCGGCATCGAAGAAGACTTCACTGCCGCTTTCGACGATGAAGCGGACACTGTCCTCGATCATCGCAAGATTCTCCTCAAGCGTGGTACGGATGATGTCCGTAACATGAAAGTCCCAGCTTTTGCCGAAGATGGAGACGATTGGAGCTTCTGCAGTCACCAGACTCCTAAGGTTCGGGTCCTCGGAAGCAAGGATCTGTTTTCGGCGCGTCGAACCGAAACTGACGAGCTTGGCATGCTTGAGCTCAAGATTCCTTGCCCTTGCGAAAAATTCCAGGTCCTTCGGATTTGAGCCGGGATTCCCCGCCTCGATGTAGGCAATGCCCAGCTGGTCGAGTGCTTTGACAATCTTCAGCTTGTCTTCCACCGAGAAGCTGATTCCCTCTCCTTGGCTGCCATCGCGCAGGGTGGAGTCGAATAGTGCAACTTTATGCATCAGAACCCTCCTTTTGCTTGTCGGAGTGGGAACTGAGCATGTCGTTGGCAAAGTTCGGAGGAGTGGTGGGCTTGAGGTTGCCAGTAGCATGCACAGCCGTCTCATCAAGCATCCGGTTCACTGCAGCAAGACAGGAGAGTATCGAGGCCTCGATGACGTCGGTGCTCACACCCCTGCCGCGATAGATGCCATGCCCGTCGCTGATCTTCACGAAGACTTCACCCAAGGCATCACGATGTTCGGTGACTGCCTGCAGATTGTACTCTTCCAGACTGAAGGGGTGACGGATGATCTTCTCCACCGCCCTGAGGGAGGCATAGACAGGACCGGTGCCACAGGCAACTTCCTGATACTTCTTCTCTCCCTTCTTCAGGGTCACGCAGGCGGTGCTGGTCATCAGGTTTCCGCTGTTGACCACGAACGAATCCAGCTCCCAGATGACCGGGCTGCTCTGGCTTGCGTTCTCGACCAAGGCGATGAGATCACGGTCGGTGATGGTCTTCTTGCGGTCGGCAAGATTCTTGAACTCAGAAAAGAGCGCTTTCGCCTCATCCTTGCCCAAGGTATACCCAAGGTCGGCAAGCCGCTTCTCGAATGCATGCTGGCCGCTGTGCTTGCCCAAGACGAGACTGGTATTCATCACCCCGACACTCTCGGGTGTCATGATCTCATAGGTAAGGCTGTTGGCCATCATGCCGTGCTGGTGGATGCCGCTTTCGTGGGCAAAAGCATTTGCCCCGACGATGGCCTTCGAAGGATTGGGTTTGACACCGGTGATCTGGGTGAGCAGACGGCTGGAGCGGATGATCTCCTCGGTCTTGATGTTGTGGGTGAACGGATAGGCATCGCTTCGTGTCCTGATGTTCATCACCAGCTCTTCCATGGCGGCATTGCCGGCGCGCTCTCCGATCCCGCAGAGGGTGCACTCTGCCTGCCGTGCTCCGGCCTTCAGGCCTGCAAGGCTGTTGGCGACTGCCAGGCCAAGGTCATTGTGGCAGTGCACAGCAATGATGGCCTTGTCCACATTGGGGACCCGCTGCATGACGGTACTGACCATTCTGGTCATATCCTCGGGGGTGGAGTACCCCACCGTATCGGGAAGATTGACTGTTGTGGCTCCTGCCTTGATGACCGCCTCAACCACCTGGCACAGGTAGTCGAGATCGGTACGGGTGGCATCCTCCAGGGAGAACTCCACATCGTCATTGAGATTGCGGGCATAGGCAACCATCGCGACCGCCTTTTGGAGGGCTTGCTCGCGGCTCATCTTCAGCTTGTACTGCAGATGCAGGTCGCTGGTTGCCAGAAAGGTGTGGATGCGAGGCCGTTTGGCAAGCCGTACAGCCTCCCAAGCGGCATCGATATCCTTTTCCAAGGCACGGGAGAGGGAGGCGACAACCGTCTCCTTCAACTCCTTGCTGATAGCCTGCACACTGGCGAAATCGCCGGGGGACGCTATGGCAAACCCCGCTTCCAGGATATCCACCCCTAGGGCTTCAAGCTGTAGGGCCATGCGGATTTTCTCATCCAGGTTCATGCTGTAGCCAGGTGCTTGTTCGCCGTCTCTGAGGGTGGTATCGAAGATGTAGATTCGTTCTTTTTCCATAGTGTCCTTCCCGGTGGTTCGTAGTGTGTACGTTATTTCTTCAGCCAGCTCATCAAGGAGCGGAGCTTCTGTCCAGTCTTCTCCAAGAGACTCTCGCTTTCGATGCGCTTCTTTGCATTGAAGTAGGGTCTGTTGACCTGGTTCTCCAAGAGCCAGTTGCGAGCGAAGGTGCCTTCCTGGATATCCGTAAGCACACCTCTCATGGCTTTCTTGGTATCCTCGGTGATGATCTTGCCACCGGTGATGTAGTCACCATACTCTGCGGTATCGCTGATGGAGTAGCGCATGTAGGAAAGCCCTCCCTGGTTGATCAGGTCGACGATCAGTTTCATCTCATGGCAGCATTCGAAGTACGCCATCTCAGGAGAGTATCCTGCCTCGACGAGGGTATCGAAGCCGGCCTTGATCAGGGCGGTTACGCCACCGCAGAGCACAGCCTGCTCACCGAAGAGGTCGGTCTCAGTCTCTTCCTTGAAAGAGGTCTCGAAAATGCCTGCGCGACCGGCGCCAAGACCCTTTGCATAGGCGAGCGCGATATCCTTGGAGTCACCGCTGGGATCCTGGTGGATGGCGATCAGCGAAGGAACACCCTTGCCTTCCTGGAACTGGGAACGAACCGTGTGGCCCGGTCCCTTGGGAGCGATCATGATGACGTTCACATCACTTGCGGGCTTGATCTGACCGAAATGGATGTTGAAACCATGTGCGAACGCAAGATACTTTCCAGCGGTGAGATTGGCCTCAACACTGTCGTGGTAAATCTTGGCCTGCTTCTCATCGGGCAGGAGCATCATGATGACCTGGGCCATTGCACTGGCTTCCTCGACGGTTGCGACCTGCAGACCTGCTTCTTCTGCGATCGCCCAGCTCTTGGAGCCCTTGTACAGGCCGACCACCACATCAACCCCACTCTCATGCAGGTTCAGCGCATGTGCATGTCCCTGGCTGCCATAGCCGATGATGGCTACCTTCTTTCCGTCAAGCTTCGAGAGATCTGCCTGTGAATCGTAATACATCGTGCTCATTCTTTTTCTTCCTCCGGCCCCTGGGCCTTGTTATCTAAAGCGCCACATGGGCGTTGTGTTCACTCTTCATCCTCACTGTAGGAGATCGAGCTCAGTGCTCTGGATCCGCGCTCAAGGGCGGTGATACCGGTTCTGGCCATCTCAACGACGCCATAGGGCAGCATCAGGTCCAAGAATGATTGGATCTTATCGAGGCTTCCTGTCATCTCCAAGGTTACGGTTGAGGCGGTGACGTCGATGATCTTGGCCTTGAAAATCTGGGCAAGCTCAACCACTTCACTGCGGGTGTCACTCTTGGTGGAAACCTTCACCATGACCAGCTCACGCTGGAGGCTCCTCGTCTGGGTCATCTCATAGACGCGCTTGACGTCGATGAGCTTGCTCACCTGTTTCTTGATCTGCTCGACAACAGGACGGTCGCCGCTGACCACGATGGTGATGCGGCTGACATCAAAACGCTCGGTCTCCCCTACTGAGAGACTGTCGATGTTGTATCCTCGTCTGCTGAAGAGGGACACAACGCGCATCAGGACGCCTGGGTGGTTGTTGACCAGGATGGCCAAGGTGTAACGGTTTTCGGTGGTATTCATATCGTGTATCTCTCCTTCGTACGATTTGGGTATAAGCTGATGCTCCCCAGAGTATTCGGGGGGCTGTCTTCCACGGTCCATGCAGGGGTGCTGCAGCCGTGGTCAGAGAATAATTAGGCTTACTACGATGTTGAGGAGGAGGGGGAGGAGAAGAAGGGGAAGGAGAAGAAGGGTGCGTCCAAGAAGGAAGGAAAGCGAAGCAAAAGAGTTGCTGCATGCGCGGTTGCAAGACTGCTCAGAGTCCTGAATCATCCATTTCCTTGTACTGGTTGGGTGCTGATACTGCACCTGCTTGGTGAACGCGTTCACGATGCTCTCCTCGATGAACGGCGTGTGTGCCGTTTCTTGTTTGTAGCGCTCTTTAGGGAACTGTGTCAACCCTCTATTCATAAAACAGTATGTTTATGCAGAAATAATTCGTTAGGTTTGAGCATATTGCCTCCACCCCTAAATGACTATACACTGCATCCATGAAACCCAGGCTCCCCTTTTGGATAACGAAAACGCTCTTTTCGCGACTGCTGCTCTACTTTCTGATCGTTCTCATCGTCCCTCTGGGGCTCTTTTCCGCCTATTATGCACTAATTGGAGGAAGAAACCAAGAGCGATACCTGAAAAACCAGACGATGAATCTGGTGTACAACGACGCGACCAAAGTAGCGGACATCCTCGAATCGTATCGCCACAAAGCCTACCAACTCTCCACCCACCCCCTTGTGGTACAGATCATGGAAGATGATTTGCTTCTGCCCAACACCGATGAGAGCCGCGATCTCTACCAACTGCTCTTCTCCACCATGAGAGGTGACACCTACCTTGCCAGCGCCAACCTGGTAAGCAACTCAGGCAAAGTCCGGCTTTCAACCCACACCTTCCCCGAGGTGTACGACCTGCGTTATCACGGCAATGACTGGGACGTGAGCTCCATCATCAGCCAAAACCCAAATGTCTCCCCTACCGCATCGATCATCAGCATCAGGGGCCACCGTCTGGCAGAGAATGGCAGGCAGGTCATCGCATCGATTCTGAGACGCATCTATGATGGGGTCGGGACAAACCTGGGGTATCTGGTCATCGACATCTATGCGGACGCCTTGGCAAATCAAGTCAATACCGAACGCCTGCTCAACGATGTCCTGCTCTTCGAAACCAACTCCTTCTATGCAACAAGCTTGGTTCATACCGAGCAGTTCGGAACCTTTGACAAGTTTCCCGTCCTTGCCGAACTGAAGGGGGATTACTCTCGCAGAGCCCTGCAAACACCCACCTCGGTAGCATCCATCACGCCAGTACAGGGAACAGGTTTGCACCTTGCCGGCAGCATCAACTCAGCCCCCTTCGAGGAGAGCCTCGATCGCTGGCTGTACGCCTTCAGCATCACCATGGGAGTAGGGTTGCTGCTCGCCATGATCCTCTCCTTCCTCTTCTCACGCTCGATCGTCCGCCCGATACGCAACCTTGCCTTTCGCATGGCAGAGGTGGAAGCGGGCAACCTCCAGACCAAGGAGACCAACAGCACCATCGGTGAGTTTGTCCAGCTGGAGCACTCTTTCAACGTGATGGTTCGCCAGATTGTCAGCCTGCTGGAGCTGACACGAGAAGAGCAAGAGAAAGTCAGCGAGGCGGAACGCAAGGCCTTGGAAAGCCAGATGAATCCCCACTTCCTCTTCAATACGCTCAATACCATCAAGGCTTTGGCAAAGCTGCACGGTGAAACGGACATCTACACCATCACCGTAAAGCTGGGCAAGTTGCTTCGTTCAACCATTGACAATCGTGAGAGCGAGTGCAAACTCTCCGAGAGCATGGCCCTGATCGACTCCTACCTCACCATCCAGAAACTGCGCTTTGGGGATAAGTTGAAAACCACTGTATATTTGGATCCGAGTTGCAGCGAAGTCAAGACACCCAAGCTCATCATCCAGCCGCTGGTTGAGAATTCGATCATCCATGGTCTGGAGCCAAAGATTGGTGAGTGGATCCTCGAGGTAAGGGTGGAAAAGATGGATGGGCGCATATTTATCACCATCAGGGACAATGGCGTTGGATTTTCGGAGGGAACGCTTCCTGAAGACCTCGATGAACTTGCCAATTCGACACATGTTGGTGTATACAATGTCTATAGAAGGCTGGCTCTGAGATATGGAAGAAAGATGACGTTCTCCATCACCTCACAACCAGGGAAAGGGACACAGGTCCTGATCTCCTTTCCGGATGACCAGGGTGACAAAGGGAGTGACAGATGAGCTATTCGGTTGTATTCGTGGAGGACGAGCAGATCGTCCGTGAGGAGATTGTCTCTTCCATCCGCTGGGAGTTGTTGGGGTTGAATCTCGTGGGAACCGCAAGCGATGGGCTCGAAGGTGAACAGCTGATCAAGCGCACCGAACCCGACATCGTCATCACCGACATCCGCCTTCCGGCCCAGGACGGGCTTACCATGCTCAGCCACTGCCCGGTCAACCATGCCGTAATCCTTACCGGCCATACCGATTTCAATTACATGAAGCAGGCGATCCGCCTGGGGGTGTTCGACTATCTGCTCAAGCCGGTCGATGACGAGGAGCTTGAGGAAACCTTGGCTGCCTTGGTGAAGAAAATCCAGGAAGAGGATAAGGATGTGGAACAGCTTCGCAGCAGGGAGAGTACGGTCGGCGAGCTCATTCCCCTTCCGCGTGGAGTCAACAACCACGTCATCGACGCGACCATTGCCTTCATTTCCGACAACTTCCATGAACCGGTGGGCTTGCAAGAAGCTGCAGCATATCTCGAGCTCAGCGAGAGCCACCTCTCCCGGCTCTTCAAGGAAGTGACCGGATTGAACTTCCTGCAGTATCTCAATGCCTGGAGGGTGAACAAATCGGTTGAGATGATGAAGGATCCGAAGAAAAACATCAGCGAGATTGCAACCAGCTGTGGCTTCCCCACTCCCGGTTACTTCGCCAAGATTTTCAAGCGCTTCATCGGAAAGACGCCCAGTCAGTTCCGTGACGAGATGTCTGCCCTATAAAAAAGAAGCGAAAGCCTCACTGATCCGCTTCTGAGCACTTCTGCCGCTTCTCTCTGCATACAGCAGGCTACTGATGCCCATGGCCCTGGCACGGCAGATGTTCTCTTCGTTGTCATCAATGAAGTAGGCAGAATCCGGCGCCACGCCCTCTTGTGCGAGAATGCTCAGAAAGAATGCTTTCGATGGCTTGGTGAGGTGCATCTCATGTGAAGCGTAGACTGCATCAAAGAGAGAGAGTGCTCCCATATCAGCGAGAATTCTCCAGTGAGGATCGATGGTGTTCGAAGCACAGACGACTCGCCTGCCTTTCTTGCGCAGTGCTTTCACCAAGGAGACGATCTCCTCGTTGAAGACTGGGTTGAAACAGTCGTAGAAGGGGTCCCCTTCCACCCTCACGCCAAAAACCTTGTGCACATGCTCCCAATACTGAGAACTGGAGAACTCACCCTCCATGAGGGGAAACTCATAGTGCAGATAGTCGGTAAGGAACTCGTTGCGGTCAAGCTTCCACGCTCGGGCAATCTTGCCCAGCATGGTGATGTTCTTCACCACCACATTGCCCATATCAAAGAGAAAGAGCTGATGTGAGGCAGTTACCACTGGATCCACCCAAGCAAGATGAGGGAGCAAGTCAGCTTCACACAGCTCCCCTTCCCATGCAAGAACTCCCATACCCAGCTCCTGGGCAACTGCTTTGGACTCTTCTTTCTCACTTACCAAGAGGCAGCGTGAGTGGGGTATGTGAGACCGTTGCAGGGGAAACTCGAGCAGGCGATCGGCAAACGAGTCGAGAACAGAGGGCTTGGTCAGATCGGAAACAAGATAGTCGTACATGCTTACCCCTTTCTGGATTCGTAGACAGCCGACCCGCCAATGAAGTATTTGGTCAGGGACATGAAAAGCAAGAACATGGGAATGGAAGCCAGAAGGGCTGCTGCCATCATGGCTCCCTCATCAGTACTCCGTTCCAAGGCGAAGTTGGAGATGTACTGGGGTATGGTCTTCATCTTGTCACTCTGGCTGACCAGAAGCGGCCACAACAGGTTATCCCACTGGCTTCGGAACGAGAGTATGGCAAGGGTGGCAATGACCGGCTTGCAATTGGGCAATACGATCCGGAGGTATATGCCGAACTCGCCCATCCCGTCAACACGCGCCGCATCGATGAACTCGGTGGGGAATGTCGTCAGATACTGCTTCATCTGGAACACCCCGAAGGCACTGACCAAAAACGGCAGGATGAGGCCTACATAGGTGTTCTGGATGCGAAGCACCATGATGACCATATACAGAGGGATCATGATCGCCTCGAAGGGGATCATCATCGTGGCCATGATCATCATGAAAATCGTAGTGCGGCCCCGGAAACGGAACTTGGCTAGGCCGTAGCCGGTAAGGCTTGCAATCAGGACCGTGGTCACGGCAACCGTAGTGCTTACGATCAGGGAGTTGGAAATGTTGCGTACAAAGATATAGGTCTGGTCATTGCCCTGGATTGCCTTGGCAAAGTTCTCCCACGCAAACCCTTCGGGAATCCATGAGAAGGGCATCCTCAATATCTGGCGACTGGTCATGAACGAGGCGGAAATCATGAACACAATGGGCATCAAGGTGAAGAAGAGCATTGCGAGCAGCACAAGCGACATGCCGATTTTTGGTAGGGTTATCTTTCTCTCTATCTGCATTCTGTCCTCCTAGTAGTCGACATTCTCACTCTTGGTGGTCTTGAACTGCAGCAAGGTTAGAAGCAGCATCATGATGAAGAGGACGACGCTCATGGCACTGGCCCTACCCAGATACTGTTGCTGGATGCCGGTGACATAGATATTGAAGGTGATGACATTGATGGGGGCCCTGGGTGCCCCGTTGGAGTAGAGCATGTACTGGGTGCTGAATGTCTTCAGGCACTGCAGCATGGCCATGACCGAAACCAAAACCACGGTGGGCTTGAGCAACGGCAACGTGATGCGCCAGAAGACCTGCCACTTGGAGGCCCCATCAATGGTTGCAGCCTCATAGATGGTAGGCGGGATGGAGGCAAGACCGGTGATGAAGAGGATGACAAAGTATCCTATGTACTTCCAGAAGTAGATCACCATCGTGGAGACTTGTTCCATGACTGGGTCAACAAGCCAACCCTGGTCCACCCCCGGGGTGCCGAGCAAGGCGTTTATCCACTGGTTGCCCAGTCCGCGAGGATCGAAGATGATCATCCAGATGGTTGCTGCAACCACACTGGAGAGAATGGCCGGACAGTAGTAGGAAATCTGCAAAAACTTCTTGGTCCTGTTGCTGGAAAGATTGCTGATGAATACGGCAATCATCAGACTGAGAATCAAGAGGGGGATGAAGGTGCCCAAGGTAAAGACCAAGGTGGCACGAAGGCTGTTGTAGAATGAGAGGCTGTTAGCAGCCCGAGCCGGGTCAAAGAGTCTGATATAGTTTCCCAACCCAAGGAATTTTGGGGGTGCTTTGCTCAACGCACGCTTGTCAAAAAAACTGGTGTAGATGGCGTTGATGATCGGATAGAAGCTGAAGAGGGAGAAGAAGAGCATCGAAGGGACGACAAATATGAATCCCCAACGTGCCTGTTTTCTCTCAATCCCCCGGTATTTTTTCAAACCCATGTGGAACTCCTGGGAAACAAGATGGACAAGGAAGAGACGGTCCTGCCTGCAGCAGGCAGGACCGACAGAACGTGTTACTGCTCGTCTACGATTTCCTGGACAGCAGAGCGCAGGTTGGCAAGGGCCTTTTCAGGGCTGACGCCGCTGAGCATGACCGATTCAACCGCATAGCGGATCTGGGTCTGGATCTCTGCAGAGTTTTCTCCGTAGTAGATCATGTGTGAGCGAGCCATGTCGTCGATGAACACCTGGCTGTAGGGCATATTCTTCAGCGTATCGCTCTCAAAGAGGGCTTTGGTCGGCTGGATGATATTGCCACCGCGGGTCAGGTACTCTTCGCCGTGCTGAAGCAGGTAGCCGGCCAGTTTCCAGGCAGCCTTCTGTACAGCAGGATCACTATCGGCATTAACCATGAAGAAGTGTCCGTAGTAGCAAGCTGCTACATCACGAACGGCGTCCTTGAAGGTAGGATAGGGAATGACCATCCACTCTCCGCTATTGAAGAACGTGGGATTGTCTTTCTCGATCCTTCCCTGCTGGTAGAGACCGGTATGAGCCATGGCGATGTCATTGTTGTCCTGGTTGAACAGGTTGCGTGCATTCTTGTAGGTTGGGGAACCGAGGTTGCGGCCCGAGGGTCCCCACTGCTGCATGTAGGTCAGAGCCTTCAACCATGCCTGATCATTGACGATGGCCTTCTTGCCATCGGCGCTGATGAGTTCTCCACCAAGCTGCTCTACCATCGGGACGAAGAACGTCAAATAGTAGGGATACCTGAAATCGAACCCGCGGCGAATGAGGATGTCGCCATCACGGAGGACCAATTTCTCGGAAATGTCTGCCATCTCTTCCCAAGTCTTGGGATAATCCTTCTCAGGATCAAGACCTGCAGAGCGGAATACCTTCTTGTTGAGGTAGATCGACCAGTTGGTCAGCTCAAGGGGCAGCCCGTAGACTTCGCCGTCAACGGTGACGGTGTCCAGGACATTCTCCATGTAGGTATCAAGCAAGGCCTGCTTGCTGGCATACCCTGCTGCCTGGTAGTCAACCGGTGCTACACGCTGGTTGGTGATGTAGGCATACTGGTTCTCAATCGGCAGGTTGAACATGTCAGGACCCTGGTTGGCTGCGAAGGCGGTCTGCACCAGCTCGATCTGCTTGACCGAAGCCTGGGTGGAACGCACGACGGTGATGTGCGGGTTGTCTGCCATGAACTTGGCGATCAGCTCGGTCTCGAGCTGGGTGCGGGCCGGATCCTCATGGGTCCAGTACTGCACGGTTACGGGCTTGTTCTCATTAACGGCTACATCTTTCTGTCCCTGTGCTACCAACGCAAAGGGAAGCAGAAGTAGAACGAGCAACATGCTTACAAGTGCTTTCTTCATAATCTGAGACCTCCTAAAGTCTTTCTGCTTTCAGTCTAGAAGGTCTTAGGGAATGCACAAGAAAAAGCTTTTGTGTTTGTTGGCGTAATTTTGTGTAAAGCTCAGCAGGGAAAGCAGAAATGTCTCAGAAACATCACTTTTCATGGGAAGGGCTGTATACAAGCTCTTAGTTTTGCTGGTAGGAGCGCAAGAATGAGGCAAGTTTCTCCATCGTCTCACTGGAGATGTCATGCTCGATAAGGCAGGCATCCTGTTCGGCGATCACAGGATCTACCCCAAGCACCTCAATCAGAAAACTGGTCAGAGTCTTGTGGCGGAAATAGATTTGGGAAGCCTTGAGTCTCCCCTTCTCGGTCAGGTGGATATCCCCGTAGGTCTCCTGACGGATATACCCATCTTGGGAAAGCACTTTCATGGCCCGGTTTACACTCGGCTTGGAGACGCCAAGACGCAAGGCAACATCGGTGGTGCGGACTTTTTCATGTTCCTCACTGAGTGCCAAAACGGCCTCAAGATAATCTTCCCCAGACTTTTGCATGCGTTGATGGTAGCATGCATCTTCTGATTTGTCATCTTGCTCTCTGAAAAACCTTGACACAAATGTTTGTATTAGCTAACTTGTAGGTGAGGATACACAAGATGCACATGACGATGGACGAACTTACCGTAGGGCAGACAGGAGCTGTGAAAGCGATCAACGCTCCCAAGCAGCTCAAACGCAGACTTATGGATATGGGCTTCACCAAAGGCGTTGGAGTCGAAGTCGTTAAGATGGCTCCGATGGGAGACCCTATGGAAGTTACTGTACGTGGCTACCATCTGTGTCTCAGAAAAGCTGAGGCAAGCGTCATTGAGCTAAGATAGTCCATGCAAACACTTGCACTTATCGGAAATCCCAACTGCGGGAAGACCACCTTGTTCAATTTGCTTACCGGAACCAGTGCGTACGTGGGAAACTGGCCTGGCGTGACGGTGGAAAAGAAGGAAGGGATGACCAACGGTCATCGTATCCTCGACCTTCCCGGCATCTACTCCCTCTCCCCCTACTCTCCCGAGGAGAAGCTTTCCAGACGGTATATCCTCGATGAACAGCCCGACCTCATCATTGACGTCATCGATGCCACAAACCTCGAACGCAGCCTCTATCTCACCAACCAGCTCGCTGAGCTGGGCAGACCCTTGCTTCTGGTCCTGAATATGGAAGACCTCCTGGAAAAAGAGGGGATCACCATCGATGCAAAGCGCCTCTCACAGATGACCGGAGCCCCCGTTGTGCAGATTTCTGCCAGTAAGGGAACCGGGATTGAGGCGCTGCAAGCCCAGATTGAAAAAAGCCTGTCGGAAAAGAAACTGCCGCTCTGTCCTCTCTTCTCCAATTTTGTTGAACGCTACATCTCGGAAATCATCGGCGACGACTATTTGCACCAGATACCCAAGGGTCGTCAGATGCGTTGGGCAGCCATCAAGTTGATTGAAGCAGACGAACTCTTCCTCTCTTCCATGCCCGCACCTCCCCCGGCTTTCAAGACATATATTGAAAAAGCAAGAAAGGAGCTGGAAGCCCACTTTGAGGATGACCCTGAGGCCATCATCATCGACCAGCGTTACAAGGTGGCCGAACATATCGCAAAGGACTGCCAGATAAAGAAGAAAACAAAGAAAGGCTTTGAATTCGACTCCATCGCCACGCATCGCTTTGCAGCCATTCCTCTTTTCCTCGCCATCATGGCAGGGGTATTCTACCTCTCCATCGGCTTGGTAGGAGGGTATACCACCCCACTTTTGGAAGAGCTTTTTGCCTTTCTTGGCGAACAGGTCCATCTGATCGCAGACCGCTTTGGGGTATTCCCCCTGCTCTCGGGTATCCTTGCAGACGGTATCATCGCAGGAGTGGGCGCAGTACTCACCTTTGTACCCCAGCTCTTCGTGCTCTTCCTCCTGCTCTCCATCCTGGAGGATTGCGGCTATATGGCTCGCATCGCCTTCATCATGGACAGGATGATGCGTACACTCGGACTCTCCGGAAAATCGATCATCCCACTGGTCATCGGGACAGGATGCACTGTTCCAGCCATCATGAGCAGCCGAACCATCGAGCACCAGAAGCAGCGCGAACTGACGGTCATCGTCACTCCGTTCATCCCTTGTGGGGCCAAGATGCCGGTCTTCGCCCTCATGCTCACCTACTTCTTCCCAGGAAAGTGGTTCATTGCCCCGATGATCTACCTGCTTGGCATCGTCGCAGTCGTGGTAACCGGCCTGCTCGCCAGGGCTTTGGACAGGCACAAGGAGACCAACGCATTCATCCTGGAACTTCCGCGTTACCAGCTCCCTTCACCTCGCAATACCTGGTTGCAGACCCGTGAGCGCACCTTGGGGTTCATCCAGAAAGCCGGAACCATCATCCTGCTCTCCTCGGTGATCATCTACCTCCTCTCCTCCTACTCCTTCACATTGCAGGCGGTGGATGCCGAGCAGAGCATGCTCGCCATGCTCGGAAAACTCATTGCACCGATTTTTGCCCCGCTAGGCTTTGGCTTCTGGCAAGCCAGCGTTGCCTTGCTTACCGGTATTGCTGCGAAGGAGTCGATTGTCAGCACCCTGAGCGTAACGATCGGAACGGCAAACCTGGGAGCACTCTTCACATCTGACAGCGCCCTTTCCTACATGACCTTCATCCTTCTCTCCTCACCTTGCATTGCTGCAATCAGTGCGATGTTCAAGGAACTGGGAAGCAAGCGAAAGCTTCTCTACGCCGTCCTCTGGCAGACCGGCTTTGCGTATCTCGCTGCACTGCTGGTCCGCCTCATCGTCCTTTTGACACTCTGAGGTCCCTATGTTAATCACCATCCTTGCCAATATAACCGTAGCAACCATCATTCTCACGCTTCTTGCCTTCGCGATCAGCGTCATGATCAAACAGGGCAAGGAGGAGAGTTGTGCATCGTGCAGCACCAAGAAGCGATCAGCATGCAAAGGATGCCAATTCGCTGACAAATGCCATTAATGCTATTCATCTTTTGAATATTTATGCAGTAAGTCTGGAATTTTTTCCAACTTCCCGCTACACTCTTCCAAAAGCCCTTTTCGGGCTGTCTGAGTGAGGAGAGTGAACAATGAAACGAATTGCTGTTATTCTTTTGGCCCTGCTGATGGTGGCCACCAACCTGTTTAGTGCCGGAACCAAGGAACAAGCTCCTGGGGTAGACAACTCCTTGGAAAAGATCATGAGCAAGGGTGTTTTTGTCATGGGTCTCGACGACAACTTCCCCCCGATGGGTTTCCGCAATGAAAAGAATGAGATTGTCGGTTTCGACGTAGATCTTGCCAAGGAAGTCACCAAGAGAATGGGCGTACAGCTGAAGCTTCAACCCATCGACTGGAACGCCAAGGAACAGGAGTTGAATACCGGTAACATCGACTGCATCTGGAATGGTTTCACCATTACCGAAGAGCGCAAGCAGGCGATGACCTTCACTCCCCCCTACATCCACAATGCACAGGTTGTGGTTGTCCGTGATGACAGCCCCTATACCACCCTCGCTTCCTTGAGCGGCAAGAAGGTCGGCTACCAGGCCGGATCCTCTGCTTCCAGCGCCATCGACGCATCTCCTGCTTTCAAAGCCTCCATCAGGAGCTTCATCGAATTCAAGGAGAACCTGACTGGCCTTATGGATCTTGAAATTGGCGGCATTGACGCCCTGGTGGTTGACGTAACCGTTGCTACCGACAATATCCAGAGAAGCGGCAAGGCTTTCCGCATCCTCTCAGAAGAGCTTGCCCCCGAAGACTACGGCATCGGATTCCGCAAGGGTGAGCAGAAGCTTGCTGATGCAGTCTGGGCCCAGCTTCTGGCCATGAAGGCAGACGGCACGCTTGCCAAGATTTCCACCGAGTGGTTCGGTTCTGACATCACCGTTGTCGGAAAGTAAGGAAATCGGCTATGATGACGGGGAGCATTGCTCCCCGTTTCTTTTTGCTAAGAAATACTACCCTATCCTAGACAGAGGAGATCTCCATGGGAAACCTCTTGCAGCAGATGCTGGTCGGCTCGGTGACCAGCTTGAAAATATTTGCCTTGACCCTGCTCTTCTCCCTTCCTTTGGGCATGTTGGTCGCAAAAGGCAGGATGTCGAAGAATCCGATCCTGTCCAATCTGGTGAATGTGTACATCATGATCATGCGCGGCACCCCCCTGATCCTCCAGTTGCTCTTCGTCTACTTTGCCCCCTATTATATCTTCGGGTCATCGTACGATAGGTTCACGGCTGTCATCGTGGGTTTTGTCATCAACTATGCCGCCTATTTTGCAGAAATCTACCGTGGTGGAGTGCAATCCATTCCGGTCGGGCAGTATGAGGCTTCGCTGGTATTGGGCTTCACCAAAACCCACACCTTCACCCACGTCGTTGCCCCCCAGGTGGTCAAGCGCATCATCCCGGCTATGGGGAACGAGGTCATCACCTTGGTTAAGGATACCGCCCTTGCACAGACCATCGGGGTTGCCGAACTGTTTCGCGTTGCGCAAAATGCCTCGGCCAGACAGTTCTCCACCATGCCCATCTTCATCGCAGGTGTCTTCTACTTCCTCATGAACGCAGTGGTGTCCCGCTCGTTCGACCTGCTTGAGAAGAAGCTCAACTACTACCACTAGGAGAGGATCATGGAAATTGTATCGGTAACCGACCTGAAGAAAGAGTTCGATGGATTGGGTGTTCTCAAGGGCATCTCCTTCTCCCTCAACAAGGGAGAGGTTCTTTCCATCATCGGTCCCTCCGGCAGTGGCAAGTCCACCCTGCTTCGCTGCCTCACCCAGCTTGAACCTGTTGACGGTGGATCCATTGTTGTGAATTCCAAGACCATGGTCACCACCACAGAGGAAGGCAAGGTCCGCTATGCAGACAAGCAGACGCTGAAGGATGTCCGACTCAGCCTCGGTCTAGTCTTTCAGAGCTTCAATCTCTTTCCTCATATGAGTGTGCTGCGCAATATCACCGAAGCACAGATGCACGTACTGGGACGCAGCAAGAGTGAAGCGCAACAGGTAGCCAAAGAACTGCTGAGGAAGATGGGGCTCGAGGAAAAAGAGAAAGCCTATCCCTGTCAGCTCTCGGGTGGCCAGCAGCAGCGGGTCTCCATTGCACGGGCCCTTGCGCTCAATCCTGCAGTTCTCTGCTTCGATGAGCCTACCAGTGCACTCGACCCGGAGCTAACCGCTGAGATCCTGAAGGTCATCAAGGATCTGGCAAAAGAGAAGATGACCATGATCGTGGTCACCCATGAAATGGCTTTTGCCCGGGATATTTCCGACCGGGTCATCTTTATGGATGATGGACTCATTGTCGAGGAAGGAAGCCCTGAGAAGGTGTTCGGCGATCCGCAGAGTCCCAGGACCAAACGCTTCCTCAACCGCTACGAGCAGGATTAGAAGAGCAGAGCCGTTCCTGTTCGGGAGTCAGTGAACTGCCCATCCTGATACGCTATCTCCCCATTAACCATCACCATAGCTATCCCGGTGCTCTTTGCATCGGGATTTGCTTGTGTTGAGTTATCGCTGAGCGTTTGCCAATCAAGCAAGACCAGATCGGCCTTGTAGCCTTTTCGGACCAAGCCCCGATCGGAAAGGCCAAGCCTGCTTGCCCCTGCCCAGGTCATCTTTGCAATCAGCTGCTCAAGCGGCAACACCTGTTGCTGCTTGCCATAACGGTCCAACAAGTGGATGGCTGCCTGGAACGACCTGGGGTGGGACATGGTCCCCGCATAGAGGGCGTCGGTACCGAAGCACATGAGGCTGTGGCTGAGAATTCGCTTGATGGTATCCTGGCTTTGGGTGATATCGGTCATGAGGGCGGCTCCCTCTTCCTCGGCCAACAGATCGAAGAAAGCGTCGTAGGGCCCTTGTCCCCGCTCACTGGCAATTTCGGTGAGCGTCTTTCCGATATAGCGGGGATTGCTGTCCAAGCTCAGGATCCTGATTGCATCCCAACCACACAGGGCGGCAAGGCTGTCCCAGCCATCACCCTCCTCCATCATGCGCTTGATCGAGTCACGCTCACATTTGCTTTTCAGATGTCCCTGCAGGTCACTGCGCTCGAGGCGCAGGTAGGGAGGAGGCAAAAGGCTGAAGAGACTGGTACTGCCATACTCGTACGGGTATTGGTCGAAGTGCACATCGATGCCCTCGGTGCGGGCATCCTCGATGAGACCTAGCATGGAGGGGAGAAGATGCTGGTTCTCCCTTCCGATCACCTTCAGGTGGCTGATCTGCAGCCGCACCCCTGAGAGGCGTGCCAGAGAGAGCACTTCCTCAAGTGAGGACAGAATCCCATCCCCTTCACAGCGCACATGGACACAAAAAAGCCGATCATACTGCCTGACCACTTCCAAGAGTGCAAGCAGCTCCTTGTGGTCGGCAAACAGGCACGGTGCATAGTACAAGCCGGAAGAGAGGCCCAGACACCCTTGTTCCAGACTGGTTCGGAGCAAGTGACACATCGTTTCGACTTCAGCACTGGTTGCACTACGATTTGGATTTCCTTCCAGAACAAACGAGCGGAGGGTGCTGTGTGCCTGCAAAAAGGCCATATTCGTTCCGCTTCCCGCCATATGCCAGGTCTTGAGGTAAGAAGAGAAGTCCTCCCATCCCACATCAGGATACGAACCGAGCACATCGTTGGTAAGAGCCTTCAGGGAAGGGCTTCCCTTGTGGGCAGGAAACACCCCGATGCCGCAGTTGCCTGCCACCTCGGTGGTGATGCCCTGCCCTATTTTCGGCCTCATGGAAGGAAGACGCAACACTTCAAGCTCGCTGTGCCCATGCAGGTCGACAAAGCCGGGGGTAAGCATGAGCGAGGAGCAATCGATTGCTCCAGATACGGGCTCCGAAAAGGGAGGCAGTATGGCCTCGATGTGGTCGCCTTCCACCAGTACATCACCACGGTAGGGAGCGGCAGCACTCCCATCTATGATAAGGGCATTGGAAAAGTGGAACACTTGCTTACTCCCCCTGTGCCAGCATTGCACATTCATACAGGAGCATCTGCTCGATCATACGCATGGCATTCTGATAGTTGCCCCTGCTTCGCGTGAGTATCATGGCAGCCTTGAACTCATCGATGTGCTCCACATCAACCAAGGCGGGAGGGAATCCCCCGCAAATCAGCTCCTGGGCGAAAGCAAGGCCTGCAAGCAAGCCGTCATAACGGCCATACGGGCGGATACGCAACAGCTCACCATAGAGGAACAGAGCACGTACCACTGGGTGGAGGTCTTTCCAATCACGGTCGTACTGGACAAAGAGGGTCTCCATCTGCTCCTTGATGGAAGGGGTCTTGTGGTCAGGGCTCACTTCCACGCTTCGATAGATGAACGGCATATCCTCTTCAAGTCCCTGCATAAGCACCTGATAGATTGCAGACAGGCGCTGTTCACTCATCTGTTGGGGATGATGCTTCCCTTGAATCGGTCCGAGGCCGTACTGGTGGGGAAGGCGAAGAAGGAATGAGCGCATATTGAGGGCAAGCATCTGAATCTCAAACTGCAGATCATCAACAAAACATTGGTTGAAGAGAACCGCAAGCTCCTGCGTCCTGATGATGATATCCTCACTGGAAAAAAGCGAGAGTACACAGCGACTTGCAAGATGACGATACGCAGCCAAAAAGGAGGAAGCACTGCTGAGATGCAAGAGCTTGTCCGATTCGCTGTCGAGGCGTGAAAAATCCATGCCTCCGATTCTCATGTCGTGGTTTTTCATGTGCCTCAGCTGTCTTCCATCCGCTGGCTTTGGTGTATCACTGGGAATATTCCAAGCCCAGGAAGTTCTGAGCACCCCATCCACCCTTCCTTCTGCACAGAGGATCCTGACTCGCCGTTCCGATATACCCCATTTCTCCGCTGCTTCTTTGGCACTCATATACATGGCAATACCTCACAACAACCATTCCTACTTTGGTGTAATACCATGAATAGGGGCTCTGTGCAAGGACATCTCTGCTCAGAAGGGGTTTACCAAGGCGTGGGGAATGGGGATAATTGGTTGGAAAGGGAGATCCTTTCCAACTACACGTGGGAGGATACTCCATGGATCAGTATGATGTTATCATTGTGGGAAGCGGGCCGGCGGGCATGGGTGCGGCTTTTACGCTGCTGAAAGAGAAACCCGGCTTGAAAATACTTATGCTCGACCGCGAGAAAGTCTCAACCGGCGGCATGCGCAATGATTGTAAGATGAACTTCACCTACCCGATCGGCTTTCCGGTTGAATACTGGACCGAAGAGGCGGCAGACCACTATCTGGGACAGGTCATCGACTTCCTCAAACCAAACTTCCTGGAAAAATCCAATATTGAAATCTACCAGAAACGAGCTGAACGGCTTGGTTGCACCCTGCTTGAGATCAAGCAGACGCACCTCGGAACCGATGGTGGTCTCTTGCTGATCAAGCAGCTTCTTGCCCAGCTTGCCGAAGCAGGGGTGGAACTCGCCCTTGGGGAAGCGATGGAGAGCGTGGACAAGGAAAAGCGATTCATCATCACCGAGAAGCGGGAGATAGGGTATAAGAAGTTGCTGGTTGCCCCAGGACGGAAAGGCTTCCACTTCCTTCAGGACCTCATGAGACTCCTCTCTGTCCCTTTCATTGACAATATCGTGGATATTGGAATGAGGGTGGAGACACGCATCGAGCACTATCCCATCGTCCGTGACTACTATGACCCGAAGTTCTATTTTCCCGAAAAGGTCAGGACCTTCTGCACCAACAGCGGCAATGCCCATGTGGTGCGTGAACGGTATGCAACCAACCGGGGGGACCAGTGGTATTCGGTCAATGGTCATGCCTTCGCCCCTGATTCCCGCAATGACAATGGCTTGGTGAACTTCGCCATCCTCAAGACGGTGCGTTTCACTGCTCCTTTGGCAAGTGGGCAGGCATTTGCCGAGAACCTGGGTTTGCAGGCCGCCCTTATGGGTGGAGGCCAACCGCTGATGCAACGTGTTGGCGATTTCCGCCTTGGGTCACGCAGCAAGGAAGAGAGCTTCAGCGGCGACCTCTACGATTTTGAGCCAACCCTGAAAAGTTGCTGTCCGGGAGACATCAGCCTTGCCATACCGGCGAAGATACTCAGGGCAATCTGGAAAGCGATGAAGAACCTCGACACCATCGTGCCCGGGGTCCTCCACCCTTCCACCATCATGTATTACCCGGAGATCAAGCTCTATGCAAACAAACCAGCCTACCTCGATGAGCGCTTCCGCGTCACCGAGGACATCTGGTTCGCAGGAGATGGGGCGGGCACCAGCCGCGGCATCACCGGAGCTTGGGCCAGCGGCATCAGGGCAGCTGAGGGAATCATCGAATCCCTATAGCGTGTGACTAAAGCGGTTGTTCAGCCAAGTTGATGCAAGATCGACCCAGGCCCTGCACGCAGAATGGGGAGTCCCCACCTCCTCGGTGCACACCGAAAGCCCATGGTCCCCGCTCTCAAAGAGATGCAGCTCAAACGGCACGTCTGCCTTTCTCAAGGCAGCTGCCAGATGCAGACTGTTCTCCACCGGGACCGATGGGTCGGTGACAGTGTGCCAGAGGAACATCGGGCTTGCTTCCTTGGTGACCTGGTTTTCCAGGCTCAGCAGGGAGCGAAGTTCGGCATCGCCTCCACTGACCCAGTCTAGACTCTCCTTGTGGGCAAATTCCCCGCCGCTGATCACCGGATAGCAAAGCACTGCCGCATCGGGCTTGTTGTTCTCATCGACAATCGAAAGCTTCTCTGCCAGCAAGGGATGCTTGTGCAGAATCGCCAAGGAAGCTGCCAGATGTCCTCCGGCACTGAAGCCGAGGATGGCGATGCGGGTGGGGTCGCACATCCACGCAAGGGCGTGCTCGCGGATCTTGATCAGCGCATCACTTGCCTCAAGCAAAGGATTGAGGTTACCGGCTTCTTTCTGCACCGAATAGTCGAGGATGAAGACGTTATAGCTCATGTTCAAGAAGTGCAATGCTACAGGATCGCGTTCGCGTTCTGAACGGAACCGATAGGCCCCTCCTGGGCAGATGACCACACAGGGCCTGATGTTGCGAATCCCCCCATCATTGGTGATGTCCTGCAGATACCCGGTAAGCGGGACCTGATTCGGTCCCACGGCAATTTGAATGATTCTCATGGGTGCAATAGTAGCACACCCACAGGAAAAATTGCAGGGCAATGGAAAGCAAGAATTCTCCTTTTTGCAAGTACTTTTTCGTGCTACCATCGATGCATGGAAACTCTCGCAAGATCCACGATTTTCGACTTGAATGGTCGCCCAGCTTTGAAGCAAGCCCTCCCCTTGGCAATCCAGCATGTAGTAGCCATGATCGTCGGTTGCGTGACCCCTGCCCTGATTCTCAGCCGGGTAGCGAACCTCTCTCCGGCAGACTCCATCATCCTGGTGCAAGGAGCGCTCGTCATTGCAGCCCTTGCCACCTTCCTGCAGCTCTTTCCGATTGGAAACCATCTTGGATCGGGTCTACCGGTGATCCTGGGAGTAAGTTTTGCCTACTTGCCAAGCATGCAGGCAATTGCCAGCGGTTATGACTTGGCTACCATCTTCGGCTCTCAGCTCGTCGGGGGAGTGGTGGCAATCCTGGTGGGCATGAATGTGACGTTCCTCAGAAAATTCTTTCCCCCGCTCATCACCGGGACAGTTGTTTTTACCATCGGACTCTCCCTCTACCCCACTGCCATCAACTACATGGCAGGAGGAGTGGGAAGCCCAAGCTACGGCTCTGCCCAGAATTGGATCCTCGCCTTCCTCACCCTTGCAGTCGTTACGATCCTCAACCACATGGGCAAGGGCATCTTCAAGCTGGCATCCATCCTGATCGGCATCCTCATCGGCTATGTGATCTCGCTCTTTCTGGGCATCGTGGACTTCTCAGCCATCGCCCAAGCAGGCCTCTTCCAAGCTCCCAAGCCTCTCCATTTCGGCCTCCGTTTTGAAATAGCGGCGTGTTTTTCGCTGGGACTCCTGTTTGCGATCAACTCAATCCAGGCCATCGGAGACTTCACTGCAACCACCGTGGGAGCGATGGACCGCGAGCCAACCAATCGTGAACTGAGAAGTGGCATCGTGGGCTATGGCGTTACCAACATCCTCGGCTCGTTCACCGGAGGGCTTCCCACCGCAACCTACAGCCAGAACGTGGGCATTGTCACCACGACCAAGGTCATCAACCGCTTCACGTTGGGACTTGCAGCAACGATTCTCCTGTTGGCAGGGCTCATCCCCAAGTTCTCGGCGCTGCTTACCACCATCCCCCAGAGCGTGCTTGGAGGAGCGACCATCAGCGTGTTCGCCTCGATTGCCATGACAGGGATGAAGCTGGTAGTATCAGAGAAGATGAACTACCGCAACACCTCCATCGTAGGGTTGTCGGCAGCCTTGGGTATCGGTATCGCAGACTCTTCTGCGGCCCTTTCAACCTTTCCCGAGTGGTTTCAGGTCATTTTTGGCCAATCACCGGTAGTCATTGCCACCGTGGTGGCAGTCGCCTTGAACATCATATTGCCAAAGAGGGATTAGATGAACCGAATCATACTGGATGTGGACACCGGATTGGATGATGCTGTCGCCTTGTTGCTTGCCGCAGGACTGGAAGAGCTGCACATAGAGGCTGTCATCGCAACAGCAGGCAATGTAGGCCTTGAAAAGACACTGGAGAATACCCTGAACATCATGGAGACGGTGGGAGCAACCTGCCCAGTCTACAAAGGAGCTGACAAGCCTTTGCTCAGGGAAAGCGTCGAAGCAGGGGATTTCCATGGCGTTACTGGCATGGATGGCCCGACCTTTCCCAAAAGGATCCGCCAGCATGTGCAAAAGGAGAACGGCATTGATGCATTGATTCGTCTGCTCAAGGAGAACCCGAATCAGCTGACTGTGGTCAGTGTCGGTCCGTTGACCGACCTTGCCCTGGCCATGGCCAAGGAGGAAGGTATCGCACTTCTTGCCAAGGAAATAGTCATCATGGGAGGCTCGTTCTCCTACGGAAATGTCACCAAGGCTGCTGAGTTCAATACCTATGCAGATCCTGAGGCAGCTCAGATCGTTTTCTCAAGCGGAGCCAACATCACCCTCTTTTCCCTCGATTGCACCCGGACCGTCACCCTCGACAAAGAGCGACTTGAAGCCTACCGAAAGAGAGCAGGCCGGGCGACAGAGGTCTTTGCCGCCTGCATGGACACCTACATGGCAAACTATGAGAAAAAGGGCCAAGGATGGCCGCAGATGCATGACCCGCTGTGTATTGCCTATCTGGCCGACCCTACCAAGGTCGAATGCGAGTATGCTCCGGTAGCTGTCGATATCGAGGAAGGTCCTACCTATGGGCAAACAGTGAAGTTGCCTTCAAAAGAAGGAGAGCAGATCCGGATTGCCCGCTCGATTGACATCCCTTGGTTCTGGTCTTTGGTCGAGCGAGCCCTCGATCATCTGGACTAATGGTACGTGACCAGATCCTGAAGTGATTCTCGAATTTTCGGCCGCTCTGCCTCAGCGGGGTAGCCGAAGGTTGCGATCAGGGAGACCTGCCACAGATTGGGATTGCAGGCCAACACCTGCAGTACCTTCTGCTCATGGAATCCCTCGATTGCACAGCTTTGGATCCCCATCGCCGCCGCTCCCGTCATCATGTTGGCAACGGCCAGATATCCTTGGCTCTTCAGCCAACAGGAGAGCTTTCCTTCCGCTTTGAGGAAATCATAGTAGGGACGATAGTCGTCAATGAAAACCGAAAGAGGGTCAGGAAACCTACGCCCCCGCTCATGGACCAACTCTCCATCGGGGTTGGCAAAGGCTTCGGTGCGTGATAGCACCACAATGGTTGCTGCGCTGGTTGAAACCGACTCCTGGTCGAAGCAGGCATGGAAAAGCTCCTGCTTTTTCTCCGGTGTCCTCACTACCGCAAAGGACCAGAGCTCAAGACCGAACGAAGTGGGAGTCAGCCTCCCATACTCGAGGATTTCTTTCAGCTGAGCCTCACCAAGGCTACGTGTCGTATCATACTTTTTACAGGCGAATCGATGCGTCATCGCCTCGAGAAACTCCATTCTCATACCTCCAAAGCGAGTGCTAGTGCTACTTCAATCATCGGAAACAGGCCCGTAGTGCGCATCTCATCACCAAATCCCTCGCCTGTCACACAGCTGTCAGTCATGGTCAGCAAGGAGAGAGCCCGCTTTCCCTGATAGGCTGCGGTGGCATAGAGGGCATAGGTTTCCATATCCTGGGCGAGAGCTCCCAGCTTTGCCCAAGCTTTCCAACTGTCTGCACCGAGGGCGTTGTAGGAGGAGAAGAGGTCGCTGGAGAAGACCATGCCCGCATGGGCTTTGATGTGCATCCTTTTGGCAATAGCCAGCGAAGAAAGCAGAAGCGATGGATCACAAGCAGGACTGAGCGTCCCCTTGAGGTTGTACTGGTGAGCCCAAAGCGAGTCCGTGCTGGCCGTCATTGCCATGACCAGATCCCCAACCCCGACGGCAGAGGAGAGGCCTCCGCAGGTTCCGATCCTGATAATGGCCTGCACATCATACTCGGTGAAAAGCTCATGGCTGTAGATGCCGATGGATGGCCCTCCCATGCCGGTTGCCATGACCGAGACGCGTTTTCCCTCATACAAGCCGGTATAACCCAGCACATTGCGTACCGAGGTCACCTGCTGTGCATCGCTTAGGTAACGTTCTGCAACCAGTCTGGCCCGGAGAGGATCGCCGGGGGCGAGCACCACCTGCGCTATCTCACCTTTTTCTGCACTGTTGTGCGGAGTCATCAGCTTGCCCCCTTCTCATACGGCTTGCCAGCTGCGCTGGGTGCATAGTTCTTGCCACTGAAGAGCACCAATGCAGCAAGGGTTACCACGTACGGCAGAATATTGAACACTTCGGTGGGAAGGACACGAAGTGCGGGAATATTGTTTGCTATGATGGCAAAGGCCTGGGCCGTGCCGAAAAGCAAGGCAGCGCCGGTGACTCCCAAGGGTCTCCAGCGGCCAAATGAGACTGCTGCAAGGGCGATGAAGCCTCGGCCGTTGATGGTATTCGAGGTGTACTGGATTGTCTGGGTCAACACGACGCATCCACCTGCCAAGCCTGCCAAGAGCCCACTGGAGATGACAGCGATGTAGCGCATCTTCTTTACATTGATCCCTACGCTCTCCGCTGCTCCCGGATGTTCTCCGCAGGCACGCAGATGCATGCCGAAAGGAATCTTGTAGAGCACAAACCAAGAGAGCAGGACCACGGCCAGCGCTATGTAGGCGGTGGGATAGACACCCAGACCATCGGTCTGCATGCCCATGCGGAACTCCTTGGTGCGGTCGGCATTGAACAGGATCTGGCTGGCAAAGATGGTAACCCCGTTTGCCAAGAGGTTGATACCGGTGCCGCTGATCGTCTGGTCGGCATTGAGATTGATGGCAGCGACCGCATGCACAACCGAAAAGAGCGCTCCAACCACCAGACCCATCACAAGTGCCAGAAAAAGGGAGAGGTTGTGCGGCATACCGCTGCCTTCCATCAGCACGTGGGCAGCTGCTGCGGTACAGGCGCCGATGGCCATGAGGCCCTCAAGGGCTATATTCACCACCCCGCTCTTCTCACAAATCATGCCTCCGATGGCGGTGATGAGAATCGGGGCTACAATCATCAGAACTGAAGGAAGCATTCCCAGTATCATACTCATTTGACTCCCACCTCCTTCTGCAGTTGTTTCTTGTCCAGATACTCCTGGTAGAGTTTGAGAGCTGAGCGCAGGGCAATGAAGATAACGATGAGGCCCTGGATGATGAAGGTGATTTCCTTGGGTATCTGCTTGCCCTGCATCAAGGCCTGGGCATTCTTCAGCATCCCGAAGAGCAGACCTGCCAAGGTGGTTCCCAAGGCGGTGCAGTTGCCCACCAAGGCGACGGCAATGCCGTCGAACCCATAGCCATCCATACCGGAAATGACCCTTCCGTACTTGAAGGAACCCAAGGCTACGATACCGCCGGCAAGCCCTGCAAAGGCCCCGCTGATCGCCATGGAGATGGAGATGGATTTCACCACCGGGATTCCGCTTGCACGAGCTGCGTCCTTGTTGAAGCCGGTTGCCCGCATGCCGTAGCCGAGGCTAGTCTTTTCCATGATGAACCAGTAGACCACTACGGCAATGATCATCATGAAGATACCGTTGTTGAGCAGTGAGTTGTTGGTAATCTTCTGGAAGAAGGTGTTGCCGATCAAGGCAGTCTGGGGAAAGTTGGCTGTTTTGTAGGTAGTGGCTCCAGGAAGCTGGAGGCAGATGATGCGCGAAAGATACAGCGCCACATAGTTGAGCATGATGGTAGAGACCACCTCACTGACCTCATACTTTGCCTTCAGCACACCGACCACTCCGCCCCAGAGGGCTCCGATGACGATAGCACTGAGGATGGCAAGCATCCAGTGCAAGGTCTGTATCTGTGGTCCGAGCAGGGCCACTGCCTGGGCAACGGTCATGCCCATGATGTACTGTCCTTCTCCTCCGATGTTGAAGAGCCCCACTCGCTTGGCAAAGCCCATGGACAAACCGCAGAGAATGAAAGGAACCGAATAGTTGAGTGTCTCCCCGATATACCGGACGTTCATCCGGCCGTTGTCGATATTGTAGCCGCTCAGGGACTGCAGCAAGGCCTTGTACATGTTCAGCGGGTTCTTCCCTACCAAGGCTACAAGGATGGTTCCCACCAGAAAACCCAGCAGGACAACCAATACCGATACTGAGCCATCAGACTGAAGCAACTTCTGAGTCCTCTTGTTCATACGGCTCCCTCCGTCCTGGAGCCGGCCATCATCATGCCGATCTCCCGTTCGGTTACCTCATGCTGCTTGTTCACTGCCACAATGCTCCCCTTGCTGATGGTTGCGATACGATCACAGAGATTCATGATCTCATCCAGTTCAAAGGAAACAAGCAGGATCGCTCTTCCCTTCGATCGTTCGGCGATCAGGCGCCTACGGATATACTCGATGGCCCCGACATCCAGACCACGGGTGGGCTGGGCGACCACCAACACCTTTGGTGAGAGGGATATCTCGCGTGCAACGATGACCTTCTGCTGGTTTCCTCCTGACAGGCTGCCTGCCAGTGTTGAGGATCCTTCAGCGCTTCGGATATCAAATTGCTCGATGAGGTTTTCCGCTTCCTTCTGCATGGCTGCAAAGTCGAGGATGCCGAAACGCCTTCGATAGGTGTCCAGATAGTAATTCTTCAAGGCGGTATTCTCAGCAATGGAGAACTCTCCCACCACTCCGTACTTTTTCCTATCCTCAGGGATATACCCAAGGCCACGTTCAATACGTTCGCGGATACTCAGGGTTTCCAAATGCTCCCCATCGAGAAGGATTGTACCTGAAGCAAGAGGAATGAGGCCTGTTATCGCTCCCAGCAGTTCACTCTGGCCGTTGCCGTCGACCCCTGCAATGCCAACAATCTCTCCCTCATGCACCTCAAGGCTGAGATCCTTGACCCGGCTGACACCACTGGCATCGGTGACGGAGAGATGCTCAAGCTTGAGCATGGTTTTTCCGGCTTGCTGCTCAGGCTTGTCGATCTCGAACTTAACAGATCGTCCCACCATCATCTCAGCCAAGTCCTGTTCACTGACATCAGCTACGTTGACCGTTCCGATATACGTGCCACGCCTGAGCACGGTACAACGGTCAGCCACCTCTTTGATCTCCTTCAGCTTGTGGGTGATCAAAAGGATGGTTTTTCCCTCGCTTCTGAGCTTCTTGAGGATATCCATCAGCTCATCAACCTCTTGGGGGGTGAGAACTGCGGTGGGCTCATCGAAGATGATGATGTTTGCGTTGCGATAGAGGGTCTTGAGAATTTCCACACGCTGCTGCTGGCCTACGGTGATGTTCTCGATGAGGGAGTCGGGATCGACACGCAGGGCATACTGCTCACTGATCTCCTTGACGCGCTTGCTGGCACTGCCAAGATCGAGGAGACGTCCCTTGGTGGGTTCCATCCCAAGCACGATGTTCTCTGTGACGGTGTAGTTCTGCACCAGCTTGAAGTGCTGATGAACCATACCGATACCCAAGCTGGTTGCCACGTTGGGGTTCTTGATGTCGACTTCTTTCCCGTCTAGATGGATGGTACCGCTGTCTGCTGTGTACGACCCGAAAAGGATGGACATAAGCGTTGATTTTCCCGCTCCGTTCTCGCCCAACAGTGCATGTATTTCCTGCTTCTTCACCTGGAGCGTAACCTTGTCATTGGCTACGACTCCTGGAAACGTCTTGGTGATATTTCTCATCTCAATAGCATATTCACTCACCCTCAGCTCCTTTTTCCAGGCTCTTTTGCTGTCCACGACAGTTCATGGACACCAAGAGAGCCGGCAGTTTCCTGCCGGCGGATTGTGTTAGTCGTCGAGCGCTGCAAGGCCCTGGGGAGCAGCACCGTTTGCCAATGCTTCCTTGTAGGTCTTGTAGATCCTGATCTTGCCGTTGTTGATGTCAGCCTTTGCTGCATCAACCAGCTTGACCACGTTCTGGCTGAGCTTGGGGTTGGCAGTCGAGTACCCGACGCCTTCGTCGGCCATTCCCATCTGTACCACGCCACCTTTGAACGAACCCTCTTCAACAGCCTTGAGGACCATCAGCGAGGAGTTCTCCACACGCTTGAGCATGCTGGTCAGTACAGCACTCTCCCTGCCGCTGTAGATGCCGTCTTCAAACTGGTCACTGTCCACACCGATTGCCCAGATGTTCTTGCCCTGCATGCGGTACTCTTTTGCCTGAGCGATGGTACCGTTTCCGGTTCCGCCTGCTGCACTGAAGATGCAGTAGACACCCATGTCGTACCAGTTCTTCGCCTGTGCCTTGGCAAGCTCCGGCTTGCCCCAGTCATTGGCGTAGTAGTCCATGATCTGGGCATTGGGGAAGACTGAGCGGATGCCCTGCACATAGCCCATCTCGAACTTGGTGATGGTTGCGCCGGGTACACCGCCGATGAATCCGAACTTGGGATCCTTGATCCCGTCTTCCTTGGCCTGCAGAGCAGCTGCAAGACCGACGAGATAGGAACCCTGTTCCTCTGAGTAGATGAACTCCATGACATTCGGCTGGCCAACCCAATCGACGTCCACAATGGTGAACTTCTGATTGGGGTACTGGGGTGCAACTTCGCTCAGTGCATCAGCCCAGGTGAAGCCGGTGACCATAATCAGGTCGTAGCCTTCATCTGCAGCCTGCCGCAGGTTCGGGATGTACATGTCCTGGGTCTGTGCAGTCACCACGTCGTACAGCTTGCCGCGATTGGGGGTGTTGTTCCAGGTATCGCCATAGTATTCGACGATGCCTCTCCAGGCAGCAGCGTTGAAGGACTTGTCGTCAATGCCCGTCGCATCGGTCAGCAGGCGAATGGTCGGGCGGCCGTCGGCCTGAGCAGCAGTCTCTTTCCCGCCCTGTGCAAACACCATGGTCGCAAGAGAGAGAATGAGTACAAAAATAGTAAGTTTCTTCATGGATTACCCTCCTTATGGTAGGTCCTTGATCAATGTAGCTGACATTGTACCATAGGAAGGAGAATTGGGTATGAAGAGTTTTTGATCTATTTGGCTAATATATGCGTTTCAATGGCTCTGGCGACCCCATCCTCATCGTTTGAGGAGGTCAGGACATGGGCGTGGGACTTCACTTCATCACTGGCATTTTCCATGGCCACGGCAAGGCCGGCGATGGAAAACATGGGTACATCGTTGAGGCCGTCGCCGATGACCATCAGCTCCTCTTCCTTCCTGTTCAGCAAGCCGAGCAGGACTTGCAGGCTACTGGCTTTTTGTACCCCGCGGGCTGTAATCTCCATGAAAAAGGGGTCGCTGAACCCAAGGTCCGCCCGATCTCCAACCAGCGGAAGGAGATCTTGTCTTGCCAGCTTGAGAAGGGAGGGTTCTCCTACGATCATCACCTTGGGCATGGGTTTGGGAGTTTCTGCAATAAGGTCATCAACCCTTCGGATAGGGATGGCATTGTTGTATGCTTCCAGCTTCACATGTACATCATCAGGCATCTCGGTGATCACCCCCACCTCATCATAGGAGAGAGCAGCAAGGCCCTTCTCTTTTGCATACGCAAAGCAGGTATGGATGGTGGGAAGGTCGACTGAGCGCTCCCAGAGTACCGACAGGTCGGCTGTTGAGACCAACTGCCCGCCGTTGTAGGCGAGGATGGTCGCTTCGGTTCCGATGAGGCCCAGCTCATGGGCAACATGCTCGATACCCAGTACCGGCCGTCCGCTTGCCAGTACGATGTGCACACCACGCTCCCGGGCAAGGCGGACAGCATCCTTGTTGCGCTGGGGAATCTGTTTGGTAGAGTTCGTCAGCGTTCCATCCAAGTCGAGAGCTAATACCGTATACACAAACCACCTCCACTGCAAAAAAATAACTCCCTATTTCTCATTATGAAACAAGGAGTTATCTCTAATTTTCCACTCGGGCAGAGAGGATTTGAACCTCCGACCCCTTGGTCCCGAACCAAGTGCGCTAGCCCCTGCGCTACTACCCGTCAGCTTCACAGCCGAGGTCCAATATACCCATTGGTGTGGTGAATGTCAATACGAGGTAGAAATAGTGGAAGACCCTTTTGCACCGCTATTCATTGACAGTGCCCAAGTCCTGACTTTGACAGCAAAAACATGAAAAAAAGCTTGCAACTCATTGAGAAGCAAGCTTTTAAATTTTCCTTCCAAAACAGAAATTTGTTTATATAGAT
>Ga0334884_1000626_pt1 | contig 62422 bp, 48 predicted proteins | sample GraSluR1_MG_7_FD_207215 | JGI IMG/M metagenome (GOLD analysis project Ga0334884, IMG submission 207215) | Sludge microbial communities from methane-producing bioreactor in Wageningen University, Netherlands - Granular Sludge_12_05 R1 | ecosystem: Engineered > Bioreactor > Anaerobic >... | reverse complement strand
AATCCCCGACCTTCGCTTCCGAGCTCTCGGTCCTGGATGCCCTGTACCACTCGCAATCGGAGGCCATCGATCTGCTCCGCGCCCACGAAGAGGCGTGTCGGCGCCTTTCCAAGGGCGACCCCGAGGGGCGTTTCGCTGCGGAGGTCTCCGAGGTGGCGGGACGACTGGAGGCCCTGGGGGCCTGGGATCTCCACACCCGGGCCCGGACCATCCTGACCCGGCTGGGCCTGCCGGACATGGAGGCGCGCGTGGGCAGCCTCTCGGTGGGCCAGCGCAAACGGGTCGCCCTGGCCGAGGCCTTGATCTCCGAGCCCGACCTGCTGTTGCTGGACGAACCCACCAACCACCTGGACACGGCGGCCATCGACTGGCTGGAGGGATACCTGCGGCACTTCGCCGGGGCCCTGGTCATGATCACCCACGACCGCTACTTCCTGGACCGGGTCACCCGACGCATCCTGGAAGTCGAGCAGGGGTGCGTCCAACTCCATGAAGGGAACTACGCCTCCTACCTGCAGGAGAAGGACCACCAGGAGAAGCTCCGGGCCGCCTCGGCCGAGAAGCGCTCCAACCTCCTGCGACGCGAGATGGAGTGGCTCAAGCGCGGGCCGCGCGCCCGGGCCACCAAACAGAAGGCCCGTCAGGAGCGGATCCTGGCCATGCTGGAACAGGGCCCCCGGTCCACCCGAGGTGAGCTGGCCTTGGAACAGGCTGGAACTGCGTCCCGCTTGGGCCGCAAGGGCCTGCTCCTGCACGGACTGGGCAAGAGCTACGAGGGTCGACCCCTGCTGCGCGAGTTCACGCTGGAGCTTCAGGGGGGAGACCGGATCGGACTGGTCGGGCCCAATGGCTGCGGCAAGACCACGCTTCTGGATCTGGTGGCGGGCCGCGTGGAACCCGACCAGGGGTGGGTGGAGATGGGTCCCACCGTGGTTCCAGGCTACTACGCCCAGCGCTCGGGCGACCTGCCCGAGGAGACCAGGGCGGTCGACTACGTCCGTGAGGTGGCCGAAGTCCTCACCCGGCCAGATGGTTCGCGCATCACCGCCGAGTCCCTGATGGAGAACTTCCTGTTCCCGCGCTCGATGCAGCACACCCCGATCCACAGGCTCTCGGGAGGCGAGAGGCGTCGGCTGGAGCTGCTGCGCGTCCTGCTGGGTGCCCCCAACCTGCTGCTGCTGGACGAGCCGACCAACGACCTCGACCTGCCGACCCTGGTCCGCCTGGAGGCCTGGCTGGACGACTTCCCGGGCATCCTGGTGGTCGTCAGCCACGACCGCTACTTCCTGGACCGGACGGTCGACCGCCTGTTCCACTTCGGAGTCGGGGGGCCCTCGGAGTTCCCAGGCGACTACGAAACCCTGCGCCAGACGCTGGCCGAAGAGGAAAGGCCCCCGACCCCGCCGCGGGTTCGCGCCCCGGCGCCTTCCCCGGGAGCCCCTTCCCGCGACCGCAGGCTCTCCTACAAGGAGACCCGGGAACTCCAGGCCCTGGAGCAGGAGATCGAGAGGGGCGATCAGCGCCGCCTCGTCCTCGAGCAGGCCCTGGCGGCGCCCTCCAGCGACGCGGAGCGGCTCCACTCGATGTACTGCGAGCTGGAAGGCCTCCAGGTCCGACTGGCCCAGGCCCTGGACCGATGGGCCGAACTGGCTGCCCGCGCGGAGAACGGTTGAGCGCCGGCCTCAGTCGAAGATGTGATAGACCTTGTTGACCCCGAAGCTGGGAACGCGCTCGAACAGGTAGATGAACAGCAGCAAGGAGCCCACGATCAGGAGAATCCAGAACAGCGGGTTGCCCGCCAGGAGCAGCAGAATCTTCTTGAACTTGTCCATGATTGTCCCAGGATAGCAGATCCTCCCCCCTGCCGGGAAACCCTGCGCTCTCCAAAGGGGTCCGACCTCCCAACCTGGCAGGGATGGGCCAAGCTTCGTTGAACGGCGCGCTGCCCTGGTGCAAGTTAATCATGGAGGCTTCCCCATGTTCCGTCTCAACCGAAACCTCACCCTGGCCCTGGCCGTGGCCGTGGCCTTCGTCCTCAGCCTGGCCGTCCAGGCCCAGGCCGCTCCCGCCGGCGATTGGAACGCCGTGAAGGCCCGCATCGAGTCGGCCAAGGACTATACCCTGAAATACGACTACTCCAGCGAACGCGGGGTCCTGAAGTTCGACTACTCGGTCTCGCTGGCCGGGCCCAGGATTCGGACCGAGGTGCTGCGCGGGAGCAGCCGCAACGTGGGCAGCGTCGTGGTCTACGACCCCTCCTTCGCCGCCGACAAGGTGCGCGCCAAGATCGGGATGGGCCGGATCACCCGCGGCCTGGACCACCCGGACGTGGTGGGGACCCCCTTCTTCCAGCCCCTGTTCACGATGATCCTCAACGAGTTGAAGAGCTATCCGACCATGAAGGTGGCCGGATCCGAAAACGTCCGCGGCCAGCAGGCGACCGTCTATGAGTTCTCGGGAACCTCGGCCACGGAATACCGAGTCTGGGTCAACGCCAGCCACGAAATGGTCCGGACCGAGAAGAAACGCGCCGGGAAGGTCATCGAGACCCGCGACTTCCGCCAGATCCGCTGGAACTGCAACCCCAAGGTCGGGTTCTAGGGGCCCGGTCGACCAGCGATCCTCCAAGTGGGGGGGCCCCGGACGATGAACGCGCCGTCGAGGAGATCCCCTCCCCGACACGAACCTTGTGCGCAGGTGCCTTGGGCACCAGGCAAAGGGAGCTGACATGCAGCAGGACCTGGAAAAGAAGTCGGTCACCGAACTGACCCGGCAGGTTGAAACCCTGACCCGACAGGTTGCCAACCTGACCCAGCACACCCGGAGCCTGGAAGAACGAGCCTTCGACCTGTACACCATCTGCCAGGTCGGACGGGCCTTCACGGGGGACAACCCTGTCAAGATCAGCGAGGTCCTGGTGGCCGCCATGTCCGACCGGATCGGCGCCACGCGGGCCCTGGTGCTGCTGGCCCGCCAGCCCAGGGGCCCGTTCAAGCCGATCTACGCCCACGGACTGCCCAACGAGGTGGTCCAGCGGATCTGCTTCCAGCCCCGCCAGGGCATCCTCTGGCAACTGCTGAAGGCCGGCGAACCTTTCGCAGTGGCCGATTCCAGCGGCCAGACGCTCTTCCCCCGGGAGTTCGAGGAGGCGAACCTGACCCAGGCCGGAATCTGCTACTGGGTTCCGCTGCTGGCCAAGGACGAGGTCCTGGGCGTGGTCTGCCTGGACAAGGCCTGCGACAGTGAGGCCGAGGCCCGCTTCTTCTACCTGTTGGCCAGCCAGGGGGCCACGGCCCTGGACAATGCCCGTCTCTACCAGGAGCTGCAGACCTCCAAGCGGGACCTGGGCTACCAGATGAACAAGCTGGCCATGCTCTACGACGTCGGGCGGGCCCTGAACGTGATCGACGACCGCAATCGCCTGCTGACGGAGATCCTGGGCCGGGCCGCCGCCATCGCCGAGGCCGAGAAGGGCTCGATCATGCTCTTCGACGAGGGCAGCGACGAGCTGGTCGTCCAGGTCGTCCGGGGGATCGACCCCGAGACCGAGCAGAAGATCCTCAACGGCGAGATCGTCACCAAGCGCCTGAAGCGGGGCGAAGGCGTCGCCGGCCAGGTGGCGGCGACCGGAACCCCGATGGTGGTCAACAACGTCTTCGACGGTCCCCAGTTCGTCCGCTCACTCACTTCCCGGGTGAACTCGATCCTGTGCGTCCCCTTGCGGGTTCATGGCGACGTCATCGGTGTCCTGAACATCACCAACAAGTTCCAGGGCAAATCGTTCTCCGACGCCGACCTGCAGATCATCCAGCAGGTGGCCGACCAGGCCGCCGTGGCCATCCACAACGCCCGTCTGTATGAGATGGCCGTCACCGACAGCCTGACCCGCCTCTACATCCGCCGGCACCTGTTCCATCGCCTCAACGAAGAGATGCGCAGGGCCCACCGCTACAAGCACCCGGTCAGCCTGCTGATGGTGGACATCGACCACTTCAAGTCCCTCAACGACACCCACGGCCACCCCTGTGGAGACAAGGTCCTGGTGGAGGTGGCTCGCATCCTGCGCCGTTCGGTTCGCGAAACCGACCTGGTCGGGCGCTATGGGGGCGAGGAGTTCTGTCTGGTCATGCCCGAGACCGATCTGGACGGTGCCTTTGTGGTGGCCAACCGGATGCACAGCCTGCTCGAGGCCCTGGAACTGGTCTGGGAAGGGACGCCCTTGCGCATCGCCGTGAGCGGCGGTGTGGCCACCTTCCCCGACCAGGCCGACACCCTGGAGGACCTGGTCCGCTTCGCCGATGCCGCCCTGTATTTCTCCAAACGCAACGGACGCAACCAGACCAACCAGTTCCAACCCGAGCACCTGCTCCACATGAAGGAGACCCCGAAACTCCAGCCCGACGAGATGAACGGGGAGATCATGGAATCCGATCTGCGCCCCCGCTCTCGTCCTCGACCCACCCCGGAGCAGGAGATGACCAGCCGGCAGACCGTGGGTCTGGCCGCCCAGAACCCTCCCGAGGCCCGGGCTGGCCAGAAGGCGCGCCCCCGGAGCTAGGAACCCGGATCCAAGGCCCCCCGGAGGTGCTCGCGCAGGTCCTCGACGTGTTCGCGGACCAGGGCCGCCTCCGCGTGGTCCGGAGAAAGCTCCAGCCATTTCTCGAAAGCCGCCACCGCCTCCCGAGGCCGGGTCGACAGGTCCAGCAGGACGCCCAGGTTGTACCAGATCTCCGGGCGGGCGGGGTCCAGACCACTGGCCGCCTGCGCCGCTTCCAGGGCCCCGGATAGGTCGCCGGTCAAACGCAAGGCCAAGGCGAGGTTGTGCTGGGCCCAGGCGGATTCCGGTCGGGCCACGGCCACGGCCTCCAGCAGCGGGAGGGCCTGCCCTTCCTCTCCCGCTCGCATGAGCACCAAACCCAGGAACTCCTGCCCCAAGCGATGTTCAGGAGCGCGCTCCAGCAAGGCCTCGAGCTCCTGGCGGGCCTCGGGCAGGCGCCCCGCCCGGTAGAGCAGGGCCGCATACAGGAGGCGGGCCTCCTGCATGTCCGGGTCGCGATCGACCAGCTCTGCGGCCTGCACCAGGAGGGCTGCTCCCCCATCAAGCCGGGAGGCCAGGAGGGTCGAGTTGAGATGCGCCAGGGCCAGGCCCCCGGTCTCGGTGGCCTGCGAGAAGGCCTGACGGGCGGCCGGGACGTCCCCTCCCTGCGCCAGCAGGACTCCCAGGTTGTTCCAGGCCTGCGGATCTTCCGGGGACGCCTGAACCGCCTGGTTCAGGAGGGCCAGGGCCTCCTCCGGGCGTCCCATGTCCCGCCACGCCGAGGCCAGGTTGACCGAAGCCGCGGTCCAGCCGGGGCGCATGGCCAAGGCCACCTGGAAGTCGTCGGCGGCCCGGGCCGGCTGCTCCAGGCGCAAGAAGACCACTCCGCGCAGGTTGTGGAACTCCGGCACCCCGGACGCAGCAAGCTCGATCTCCCGCAACGCTTGAAGCGCCTCGAGCTCGGCCCCCAGATGGATCCATGCGGCGACCCGGTTCAAGCAGACCCGAAGGTCCTCGGGTTCCAGGGCCAGGTAGGCGTCATAGTATTCCAGGGCCTCCCGGGAACGGCCCGACGCATCCAGGGCCAGGGCCAGATAGGGCAGGATCTCCAGTCGCCCGGCGTCGGCCTGGAGCCCTCGACGGTAGAGGTCGACCGCCCGCTCCAGGTGACCCGAGCGATGCAGGGCCCGGCCCTCACGAAAGAACTGACGGGCCTCCCACTCGGTCTTGATCCCGGGGCGCGGATCAGAGCCTGGGAGCGTCTCCGCCCGGACGGGCAGGCAGGCTCCCCAGAGCAGGATGGCCGACGCCGCCAGGGGAGCCAGGGGTCGCAGGAGGAAGTGCATCCCGATCGGGCTAGGTTCGCTTCAAGGCAGCCTGCGACTCCAGGTGCCCTGCCAGTTGGACCATCTCGCGGATGGTGCGGTTCAAGGCTTCCGCCTCGATGTCCGAGAACTCATCCACCAGACGGATCAACCGGACGAACCGTGATTCCAGGGTGAATCGCTCGATCTCCCCCATGGCCAGGATCCTCTCGCGGGTGGCCGGGTCCGCCAGGATCTCGCGCCCCTCGTCGGGGGTGCTGCTGGCCGAGTCATAGAGCGCATCGAATCGCTGGTCGCCCGTTTTGAAGCTCTGCCAGACCACCCTCGTCGAACGGCCGAAGCCCGCGGTGTTCAGAGCCGTCAGCGCCAGGGGGACCGGGGAGGAACCCGACACATACAGGTTCATCCACCAGGTGTCGGGCTCGGGGGCCGGGATGAACTCCAGATGGACCGTCCGCCCCTGCAGTTCCGCCACCATGGTCGGCAGGTGCGGGCGCTCCTCGGTCGACTTCGCAGAGCCCAGGTCGATCCCGAACGGCAGGATCTCGGGACGGGGACGCTCGGGGAAGGACTGGACCCGACACAATCGGGCCCCGGGAATCAGGTTCAGGAGAAGCGCCAACTGCTCCTCGGTCTGTCTGCCCATCTCGCCCACACTGCCCATGGTGCCCTCCTAGTCTGTCCCCCCAGAGGTCGGGCTTTCGGGGTTCTGTTCCGAGTTCGGCGACTCCTTCCGGACTCCAGGGACGAAGGAGCCCCGAGTCGAAGCCGAGAGAATCTGCCGAAGGCCTGCCAGGGCCCGAGGTTCCGCCGGAGGGCATCCGAAGTGCAGATGGACATCTCCCTGCGCGCCCTGGAGATCCTGCTCCAGGGGCGCCGGCTCAACCGCTCCGCCCTGAGCCGAGCCCAGCGCGAGAGCCAATCCAGCGGCCGCCCCCTGGAACAGATCCTGCTCGAGGCGGGCGCGTTCGACCGGGCGACCTGGCTGGACGCCGCCAGTCAGGCCGCCGGAGTGCCTTGCTTCAACCTTCAGTCACAGAAGGTCAGCGCCACCTGGGCGCAGACGATCCCCCGGGAGGTGGCTGAGCAGATCCCTGCACTCCCGGTCGATCGCCAGGAAGGGCACCTGGTCGTGGTCCTCCAGGATCCCACCGACACCTTTGCCCTGGAGCGACTGACCACCCTGACGAAGTCTCCGATCTCGCCGCGGGTGACCTACAACCCGGATCTCCCCGGCGCCATCGAGAAGGCCTTCTCGGTCCGGATCGACCGGATCGACGCCCACACGCCGCACCAGGCCGCAGAGTCGCGGCCCGCCCGCTCGGGAATGCGCTTCGCCACGGCCACCCGGACCCCCGAGATCGACCGGCAGCTCCGCCTGAGCATGGTCCAGAACATGGGGGTCAGCCGCTCGGTGAAGATCGACGGCTTCGTCGCAGCAAGCCCCATCGGCGCGGCGGAGCAGGCGGAAACCCCCCACGAGAAGCTGGAACTGCTGGCCCGAAACCTGGTGGGGATGACCGAACCGGGCGACCTGCGTCAGAGGCTGGACGCGATCCTCTGCAGCGCGCGCACGGTGTGCCGCTCGGATGGCGCCTCCGTGCTGCGCCTCTCGGAGGATCGCACCGAGCTCTACTTCGCCCACGCGGTCGGCTCGTGCGCCGAAGAGATCATGAAGGTCCGTTTGCCGCTGGACGAACGCAGCGTCGCCGGATTCTCGATCCTGCGCAGGCAGACCCTGCGGGTCAGCGACGCCGCCCTCGATCCCCGTCAAAGCAAGAAGACCGACCAGCAGATCGGCTACCAGACCCGCTCGCTGGTGGCCGCTCCCATCTTCTGGGAAGGCGAACCTCTGGGCGTCCTGGAGGTGGTCAACAAGATCGAGGGTTCCTTCGACGACGACGATGTCGAGTTCATGCAGGTCCTGGCGACCCAGTCCGCCGTGGCCATCCGCCTCTCCCACCTTGCTGAACAGGCGGCCTCCTTCCGTCAGGAAGCCATCGGCGTCTTCCAGGACCTGTTGGAGCGTTCCGGGGTCCAGTCGCGGGCCCGCGGCGAGCTGGTGGCCCGGGTCGGGCTGGCCCTGGGCCAGGAACTGGGTCTGTCCGCAGCCGAACTGGAGCGTCTGGACCTGGCCGCCCGGGTTCACGAGCTGGACCGGCTGGGGGCAGACGCCCCTCAGGAACTGCTGGCGCGAATCCGCGCGGTGGCGGACGTCGCGGCGGTCGTGGGTCAACTGCGCGCACCGTATGCTCGCGGAGGCGAACCCGACGCGACGGTTCCCCGGCTCTCTCGGATCCTGGCCCTGGCCGTGGCCTGGATCGAGGGATTGGAGCGCACGGGCCTTTCCGGGCGCCAACAGATCCTTCGGGCAATCCTTCAGGACTGTGGCAGCCGCTTTGACCCTGCCCTGAAGATCCCGTTTGAGATCGCCGTCAACGCGGTGACCCCACCGGGTTGACCGGAGCGGCGGCCGAGTCCTGGTCGAGCATCTGCAGGAACGGCCGAAGGATCTGCGGATCGAAGCGCTTGCCGGCCTGCTCGGAGAGCAACCGGTGAGCCTCGGCCGGTGACACGGCGGGGCGGTGCGGCCGGTCATGGGTCAACGCATCGTAGGCCTCGGCCATCCCGATCACCAGGGCGCCGACCGGGATCGCCGTCCCGCGCAGCCCCACCGGATAACCGCTGCCATCGTAGTGTTCATGATGGTAGAGGACCAGGGGCAGGGCCCTCTCGACATACCCGAGAGGTTTGAGCAGTTCGACCGCACGCCGGGTGTGCGAGCGGACGAGGTCGCGCTCCTGGTCGGTCAACTCGGTGGGCTTGTTCCACAACTCGGCGGGCAGGGCCATCCGCCCCAGGTCGTGCAACAGGGCCGCCACCCTCAGGGTCTCGAGGTCGGCCGGACTCATCCGCAACTGGCGTCCGCCCCGAACCGCCAGCTCGGCCACCCGGGCCGAATGGCCCCGGGTCAGGGGGTCCCGGTCCTCCAGTTGACGGCAGATCTCGATGAGCATGTCCACCACCGTCTTCTGCGAGGTCTTGAAGACGTTGGCGTTGTGGACGGCCAGCGAGAAGGGGATGGCCAGGTACGAGGCCAGGTCCAGGTCGCTCTTGGTGAAGGTCCCCAACTGCGCCTTGTTGGCGACCCACAAGAGTCCGAAGACCTCCGCCCCGGTTCTCAGCGGTGCCAGCATGGCCTCACGGATCGGCTCGCGCAGGTTTCGGAACAAGCCCAACTGGCGATCCCCTTTCTCCAGGCGGACCGGCGAGTTGGTCTCCAGGATGTAGCGGACCAGGCCTTCCTTGACGGGAAGGCGGAAGGTCTGCACGGTTTCTTCGGAGAGCCCCTCCCCGACCTGGGTCACGAAGTCCTTGTCCTTGCGCAGCAGGACCGCGGCGTATTCCGCCCCCAGGTATTCCCGCGTGACGAAGGCGATCGACGAGTAGAGCTTCTCGGGCTCCTCCACCGAAGAGAGGGAGGCCAGCAGGTTGGGAAGAGCCTCCCAGCGACGAACCTGGTCCTCGATCTCCGAGCGCAGACGATGAAGTTGAGCCTCGACCTCGGCGGGTGACTCCTGCGGAGGGCGGCGGACCCTCCCCAAGCCCAGGGCAAGGCCCAGGCCGAGAAGCATCCCCGCCCCCGCAGAGATCGAGATGTGGAGCCAGTTCAGGTCCATCGCAAAAGCCATCGGCGGGGTCCCGGCGATCCCCTCCCAAGGGAGAGATCGCGGTTCAGGAAGCCTCCTGCTGCATCTCCTCGACGTAGATCAGGGTCGGTTCGGCCTTGCGCTCGACCACCTCGGGGGTGATCACGCAGCGCCGTGCGTTGGGCAGCGAGGGAACCTCATACATGATGTCCAGCATCACTTCCTCGATGATGCTGCGCAGGGCACGAGCCCCCGTCTTGCGGGTCTGTGCCTCGCGGGCCACCACGGCCACCGCCTCCTTGGTGAACACCAGGTCCACGCCATCCATGGCGAAGATCTTCTGATACTGCTTGACCAGGGCGTTGCGCGGCTCGGTGAGGATCCGGACCAGGGCCTCCTCGTCCAGGGCGTCGAGCGTCACCACGATGGGCAGGCGGCCGACGAACTCGGGGATCAGGCCGAACTTGAGCAGATCCTCGGGGAGGACCTGCGCCAGGACCTCCCCGATCTGGCGGTCCTTGCGCGACTGGATGCTGGCCCGGAAGCCCAGGGACTGGTCTCGGATGCGCTGCTCGATGATCTTGTCCAGCCCCTCGAAGGCGCCACCACAGATGAACAGGACGTTGGTGGTGTCGATTTGGATGAACTCCTGATGGGGATGCTTGCGCCCCCCCTGAGGAGGCACGTTGGCCTCGGTCCCTTCCAGGATCTTCAGCAGGGCCTGCTGCACGCCTTCGCCCGACACGTCCCGGGTGATCGAAGGGTTCTCGGACTTGCGGGCGATCTTGTCGATCTCGTCGATGTAGATGATGCCCTGCTGAGCCTTCTTGACGTCGTAATCGGCCGCCTGGATCAGTTTCAGCAGGATGTTCTCGACATCCTCACCGACGTAGCCTGCCTCGGTCAGGGAGGTGGCGTCCGCCAGGGCCAGCGGGACGTTGAGCAGCTTGGCCAGGGTCTGGGCCAGGTAGGTCTTGCCGCAACCCGTCGGACCGATCAACAGCACGTTGCTCTTCTGGAGATCGATCTCTTCGCCACCCGGAGTTCCCTTGGAGTGGATCCGCTTGTAGTGGTTGTAGACCGCCACCGCCAAGGTCTTCTTGGCCCGGTCCTGCCCGACCACGTACTGGTCGAGAATCTGGCGGATTTCCCGGGGCTTGGGCAGGTTGCGGAAACGAAGCGGGTCCTCGTTGGTGCGCGAGAGTTCCTCTTCGATGATCTCATTGCACAGCTCGATGCACTCGTCGCAGATGTAGACCCCAGGGCCTGCGATGAGCTTGCGGACCTGCTCCTGGTTCTTGCCGCAGAAGGAACACTTCAGGGTTCCACGATCATCCCCGAAACGGAACATCAAAGACCTCCATCGGTGGCTGGAGCGCCGAAAAATCCGAACGCCTTCGCCGGGTTGCTCCCGGCCTGGGAAACAAGCAAGACTGCCAGGAAGTTCCTGGAAACCCGCAAAAGGCCCCTGGTCACCCCTGGAACTCTCGGGATCCTAGCGACTTTCCCGCGTGATGACCTTGTCGAGTATACCATACCCGACGGCCTGCTCCGCGTCCATGTAGTAGTCGCGCTCGGTGTCCCGCTGGATGCGTTCCAGGTCCTGCCCGGTGTGTCGAGCCAGGATCTCGTTGGTGGCCTGGCGGATGTGCAGGATCTCCCGAGCGTGGATGTCGATATCGGTGGCCTGGCCGCCAATCCCCTGGATCCAGGGCTGGTGAATCATGATCCGGGAATAGGGCAAGGCGAACCTCTTGCCGGCAGCTCCTGCCGCCAGAAGCAGGGCCGCCGCGCTGGCGGCCATCCCGATGCAGATGGTGGACACGTCCGGCTTGATCAACTGCATGCAGTCATAGATGGCCAGGCCGGCGGAGATCGACCCACCTGGACTGTTGATATAGAGGTCGATATCCTTGTCGGCGTCCTCCTGCTCGAGGAAGAGGAGCTGAGCGATCACCAGGTTGCACAGATGGTCGGAGACGTCGTCACCCAGGAAGACGATCCGGTTCTTGAGCAGACGCGAATAGATGTCGTAGGAGCGCTCACCCCGTGCCGTCTGCTCCACCACCATGGGCACCAGATGTTGGGCCCTGGCGATCCTCTGGCTGGGTCTCATGATACCTCCAAGCGACACTGTGTGTGGGATGAGGGAAGGGCGGTCCCCAGGGGCTGGGGACCGCCGCGGGCTCAGACCTCGGCCGCAACCGGGGCGGGAGCCTCCTGTTCCTGGCCCTGCGGCTGGGGCACCACGTAGTCCACCTTGGTGGCATCGACGACGGCGTGCATCACCTTGTGCCGGACGATGTGCGACTTCAAGAGTTCGAGAGTGCCCTCCTCCCGCATCCGACGCCGCACCGCGGCCTCCGACTGACGGGTGCGGGTGGCTTCCTGCTCGATATGCGGGTCCAGGTCTTCCTCGGTGGCCTGAATCCCTTCCTGGCGGGCCAGGGAGTCGATCAGGATCTCCATGCAGGCCTCGCCGAAGCCGATGCCCATGGCGTGCTTGGACCAGTCCTCCTCCGAGCGCCCCTGCTGGCGCAGCATCTCGGACAAGGTCTGGCCGCGGCGCTCCAGGTCACGGGCCACGCTGGCCGAGTATTGCCGGGCGTGGCTCAGGACCAGGGAGGGCGGGACGACTTCCGGCTGGATCTGCGCGAGCAGTTTCTGGAAGACCTGGTTGGCCACTCCGTGCTCCGCTTCGTGCTGAACCTGACTGGTCATGCGCTCCAGAATCTCCGCGCGAAGCTCCTCGATGGTCGACTTGTCGGAGACGGTCTGGGCGAAGGCGTCGTCCAGTTCGGGCAGGCGGCGGACCTTGATCTCCTTGAGGTGGAAGTGGAACGCCACATGCTTGCCGGCAAGCTCGGAAGGATAGTCGGCCGGGAAGTCGACTTCGAAGTCCCTCTCCTCGCCGGGCTTCATCCCATACAGGTTCTCAAGGAATCCCTGGACGTAGCTGCCCGGGATCAGCTCCATGGGGTAGTTCTCGGCGTTGCCACGAGGCAGGGGTTCGCCGTTCTCGGAGCTGTGAAAATCCACCAGGGCGACATCGCCCTCCTGAAGGCCGCGCTCCTCCTCCAGGGTCAGCAGTTCGGACTGCCCCTGCCGCATACGGTCCAGCACCGAGGCGACCTGCTCCTCGCCAATTTCCGGACGCTCCTGGGTGATCTCCAGACCCTGGTAATCCCGGATCTCGACGTGGGGAAGCACCTCAAAGGTGGCATGGAAGACCAGGTCCTTGTCCCGGGCCTTCTCGATGATGTCCCAGTGCGGCTCGGACAACGGGCGGATGCCGGTTTCTTCCAAGGCCTGGCTGAAGGCTGACGGCAGAAGGTCCTCCAACACCTGACCGGTCAGGCTGCCGTCGGTGATGTGACGGCGGCCCATGGCGACCGGGACCTTGCCTTTGCGGAACCCAGGCAGCGAGAGGTGGCGCAGGGCGGAACGGAAGGCGGCCTCGTAGGCCTTCTCCACCTGTTCCTGCGGGACGGAGACTTCCAGAACGCGCTCGATGGGCGATTTCTCGGTGACGTTGACCTTCATTGTTCCTCCCACGGCGGCCGGCGCTCGAGGGCCGCCCGCAGATTTCGGCGCCCATCGCGCCGGGGAGGGCGCGCAGGGCATCCCGGAAGAGTCCGGACGCCGAGGGAGACCCTCCGCGCCGAATCCTCCGGACGTGAAGAAGGGCTGCTTTCCAGCAGCCCTTCTGGTAGCGTTGGAGCGGAAGAAGAGATTCGAACTCTCGACCCCTGCCTTGGCAAGGCAGTGCTCTACCGCTGAGCTACTTCCGCGTGTTCGCCGGTCTATTCTCGGTGCCGTTCGGTCTTCCTTCCCGCACCGCTCTTTTTCGTCCTATCCCTGGAGTGGGCGAGAAGGGACTCGAACCCCCACGGATTCCTCCAGCAGATCCTAAGTCTGCCGCGTCTGCCAGTTCCGCCACTCGCCCATTCCAGAGACTGCAGAGCCACTCGTGGCGCCCCGCCGGACGAGCGCTATCATAGCGTCCTGGTCTGCCCGGAGTCAACCCCCCCGTGGAGGCAATTCCCGGGCGCTCGGCCGGATCCCGGGGAGGGAGGCGTCATGGCCCTCGAAAGGGCACAGGCCAGGAGGCCCTCACGCCGAAGACCGACCTTGACGGAGGAGACCGGAACACGAGCATGCGCCTCTTCATCACCGGGGGAACGGGATTCGTCGGGGCCCACGTGGTCCGCGCCGCCCTTCAGCGGGGCTGGGAGGTGCGCTGCCTGGTACGTCCCACTTCGCCCAGGGCGGCCCTGGAGGGGTTGGACGTCGAGTGCGTGGAGGCGGACCTGGCAGACCCCGGGGCCGTCGTCCGGGCCCTGCGAGGCTGTGAGGCGGTCGCCCACGTGGCGGGCACCTTCGAGCACGGCCCCCGGGCTCTCCAGCGAATGCGCGCCGTCCACGTGGATGCCACCTCCGCCCTGCTCCGAGGCGCCGAGGCGGCAGGAGTGGCCCGCTTCCTTCTGTGTTCCTCCTCCATCACCGTGGGTTGGGGCAGCCCCGAATCCCCTGCCGACGAGGAGAGCCCCCTCCCCGACCCGGACCGGTCCTTTGGACGCGACACCCCACTTCGAGGCTACTTCGAGACCAAGTCCGAAGCCGAGAGACTGGTCCTCCATGCCTGCTCTCGCGGGTTGAAGGGGGTGGTGGTGAACCCCGACTACGTGATCGGGGCCTGGGACTCCAAGCCCACCTCGGGGGCCATCCTGGTGCAGATGGGCCGCCACTGGATGCCCTTCCATCCGCAGGGAGGCAAGTGCTTCATCACGGCGTCCGATTGCGGCCTGGGACATGTCCTGGCCCTGGAGCACGGGGTCCCCGGACGGCGCTACCTCCTGGGCACCCACAACCTCCTGTACCGGGAGTTCATGCAACGGGCTGCGCGAATCCTGGGCGTCCGCCCGCCGCTGCTGCCCCTGCCGCGCGCAGCCGGCCGGCTGGTGGGACTCGCCGGAGCCCTCCTGCGCCGTCTGGACCAGCACCGGTTCGCGCTCCTGGACGGGCAGGTGGTCGAGGCCACCCAATCCATCCGTTTCCGGGATGGCAGCCGGGCCGAACGGGAGCTGGGGCTTGCGGCCTCCCCCATCGAGGAAGGGATTGAAGACGCCGTGCGCTGGTTTCGCGACCACGGACACCTGCCGGCTCGGAGACGGGCGCCCTGATCCCCCTGGATCCGTGAGATCCGCAGCCAGGGGAGAGGAACCGCGACCCGCCGGGGCCAACTCCAAGGGCATGGAAGAACTCGTCGATCTGGTCGACCCCGAAGACCGCATCGTGGGCCAGGCTCCCCGTCCGGAGGTGCGCCGACTCAACCTGCTGCACCGGGGGGTGGGCATCCTGTGCCGCAACCCACGCGGAGAGGTCTACGTCCATCGCCGCACCCCGACCAAGGACGTCTTCCCCCACCTGTACGACATGTTCGTCGGGGGGGTGGTGGCCTCGGGCGAAACCTATCTCCAGGCCGCCACCCGCGAGGTGGCCGAGGAGCTGGGCATCACCGGGGTTCCTCTGGAGTTCCTCTTCGCCCACCTCTACCAGGGCCCCCACAACAGGGCCTGGGTGCACGTCTTCCAGGTCTGCTGGGACGGCCCGGTGGTCCATCAAACCTCCGAGATCGAGTGGGGCGAGTGGATTCCTGAAGAAGAGCTGGAGGACTGGTGCCGCCGCGTCGAGGTCGTCCCAGACGGACTGGAGATCCATCGGCGCTACCTGGCCGAGAAGACCCGCCACCCCTGAGCGGTGCGGACCAGGTGAGAAGCCTGCTCCCTGGGATGCACGCGACGGATCCTCAGGCATCCAGACCAGGACGGTCCAGGAAGTTGGAGCGGGCGGTGGTGGCCAGGGCATGCCAGAACATCAACTGGACCGGGAACCCCAACATGGCCGCCACCAGGGCCCCGAAGAAGGGCACGAATCCGGCCAGCGAGGAGGCCGTCATGCTGCCCACCGCCAAGATTCCCAGGGACATCAGGAAGTCCAGGGGAGCCTCCCGGAGTCGGCGGAGGATCTCGTCCATGCGGAAGGCCTCGCCCAGCGAGCCGGTCTCGGCGTAGAGGGCGCCCCCCTCCAGGGCCAGAAGCCCCAGGATCAGACCCAGGATCGCCCCCGCCACCGCCAGGAGCACGGTGCCCAGAAGGCCCAGGGCCAGGACCGGCTCGCGGCTGCTGAAAAGCGACGCGAGCACGGGGACCAGGGCCACCCCCATCATCACCACCGGGATCAACAGATACCCCAGGCCGATCAACATGATCATGAGCCCCTTGACGAAGTGGTCTCCCAGGTCGGACCACTCGGGAAGGACATCCGAGTCCTCCTTCCCCGCCAGGACGTTGCGGAACATGTTGACCGCATAACCGCTGGCCATCAGGTTGGCAATGGGGACCAGGCTCAACCCGGCGCCGATCAGCAACTTGGTGGACCAGTTGGGATCCTTTCCGATGAAAGTCAGGGTTCGATTGAGGTCGACGGTCATGTGGGCCCTCCAATCCTGCGAGGTCTCGACGCGCCCCCCGCCAGGGCGGGAGGGCGAGCCTCTGCCCCCAGTATACCCGGGTTGACCAGTTCTTCCGGAATGCGCCTCGCGCGTCTTCCCGAAACCCCATGCCAGGGATTCGGGGACCCGACCGTCGAAGCCGCGAGGGATGGCCTCTGACACGGAAGACCCCCCCCTCTCCCCCGACCTGCCCGTCATCGGGAACTACCGGTTGATCCGGGAATTGGGGCGTGGGGCCATGGGCACCGTCTACCTGGCCCACCAGGAATCCCTGGCCCGCGACCTGGCCTTGAAGGTCCTGGCCCCGGAATTCACCCGCGAGCCCGAATTCCAGGAGCGTTTCCGGCGCGAAGCCCGGATCGCGGCCAGCCTCAAGCACCCCCACATCGCCCAGGTCTACGACGCCGACTTCCGGGACGGCCAGTACTACATCGCGATGGAGTATCTCGGCTCGCGGAACCTGAGGGATCTCATCCGGGAGCGTGCCGGCCCCTTCCCGCCAGCCCAGGCCCTCTCGTTCCTGGACCCCATCCTGCAGGCCCTGGGACACGCGCACTCGCGGGGCGTCGTCCACCGCGACGTGAAGCCTGCCAACGTCCTGGTCGACGAGGAAGGGCGAGTGGCCCTGACCGACTTCTCGATCGCCCGGGCCACCTCCGAGGGCGCGCTGACCCGCTCGGGCACGATGATCGGCACCCCGGAGTACATGGCCCCCGAGCAGTTCGAGGGCCTGGAGGTCGATGGGCGGACCGACCTGTACGCCGTGGCCGTGATCGCTTACGAGCTGCTGACGGGAATCCACCCTTTCCGGGCCGAGACGACCCCGGCCGTGATGAAGGCCCACCTCTTCAAGCGCCCGCCGCCTCCGTCCGAGCTTGTGCCCAGCCTCGTAGCCCTGGACCCGGTGGTCCTGAAAGCTCTTGAGAAGGATCCCGATGAGCGTCACCCCGACGTCGAGACCTTTCGCCGCGCCCTGCTCGAAGCGGGAGGCCTCAGCTCCGAAAAGGAGCGTCTGAACGACTTCCTGGCCGCCATCCTGCAAGGCAAGATCAGCATGGACGAGGCGGTCCGCGCCCACGCCCTGGTCAAGGAGGCCATCGACCAGGAATTCCGCCGCGTCCAGACGGTCCTGATCGCGGACCTGGCGGGGTCGACCCGCCTCAAGCAGCCTGACCGGACCCTGCACACCGACTCGCTGTTCCGGACCTACCGCAAGGCCGTCAACGAGTCGCTCGAAGCGCATGGCTGTCGCTCCTACGAGTGGTCCGGCGACGGCGTCCTGGGGCTCTTCGAATCCGCCTCGGAGGCCGTCCTGGCCGGGCTGAAGATCCAAGGCCGCCTGGAAGAGATCTGCCAGACCCTGGGCAGCCCTGGCCTGCTGAGCGCTCGGGTCGGCATCAATACCGGCAGCCTCTACCTGGACCCCCGGCGCTCGCTGGGTGAGTTCGCCAGCCGCACGGTGGACGAGGCCGGCCACCTGCAGAAGGACTGCCCGACGGGAGGCGTGGCCCTCTCGGAGGCGACCACGCAGGCGGCCGGAGCAGTGGCGGACTATGTGGCTTTGGGTCGCAACCGCGACGGCGTGGTCGTGTATCTGGCGCATCCTGCAGGAAGCCCCCTGAAATGCCCCACCTGCTCCAGCACCGTCCCGGCAGGAGGACGCTTCTGTCCGGGATGCGGACGCAACCTGGCGGTGCCCCCACCTCCCCCCGAAGCTCCCACCACGCCGCCATCCGGCTCGGGCGGGCACGGCGCCTCGGGCACCTTGCAGCCCAGGCCGACCGCTCCCACCACGCCGCCAGCCGGCTCGGGCGGGCACGGCGCCTCGGGAACCTTGCAGCCCAGGCCGACCGCCCCCGCACAACTGCCATCCGGCTCGGGCGGGCACGGCGCCTCGGGCACATTGCAGCCCAGGCCGACCGCTCCCACCACGCCGCCAGCCGGCTCGGGCGGGCACGGCGCCTCGGGAACCTTGCAGCCCAGGCCGACCGCCCCCGCACAACCGCCATCCGGCTCGGGCGGGCACGGCGCCTCGGGCACCTTGCAGCCCAGGCCTGCCGCCCCCGCACAACCGCCCGCCGGCTCAGGCGGGCACGGCGCCTCGGGCACCTTGCAGCCCAGGCCTGCCGCCCCCACCACGCCGCCAGCCGGCTCGGGCGGGCACGGCGCCTCGGGAACCTTGCAGCCCAGGCCTGCCGCCCCCGCACAACCGCCCGCCGGCTCGGGCGGGCACGGCGCCTCGGGAACCTTGCAGCCCAGGCCGACCGCCCCCGCACAACCGCCCGCCGGCTCGGGCGGGCACGGCGCCTCGGGCACCTTGCAGTCCAGGCCTGCCGCCCCCACCACGCCGCCCGCCGGCTCGGGCGGGCACGGTGCCTCGGGAGCGTGGCATCCCACGCCCGCGCCGGCGCGCCCCCACCCGGTGACGTCTCGCGCTCCTGAGCCGCAGACCTCGCCGTCCCCTCGTCCCCAGGGAGGCTTCTGGTGGGGCTGGGCCATCCTGGGGACCCTGATGCTCGTGATGGTCCTGGGGGGGGTCCTGGGTGAGGAGACCACCCTGGGAGGCGCCCTGTTGACGGGAGGGGCCTCCGGCACGCTCCTGTTGGCGATCATCTACCCGGTAATGGCCCTGGTCTACCTGCTGGGCGGACGAATCAGCCTGGGAGTCCAGGCGGCTGTGGCCACGCTTCTGCTGTGGGGAGGCTTCACCCTGGCGATGCTGATGGCCTGAGCCCCTCAGATCTCGATCTGCGAGCCCACCTCCATGACCAGCGTCGGGGGAATGCAGAAGTAGGCGGTGGCGTCCGTCGCGTTGCGAGCCATCAGAGCGAAGAGCTTCTCGCGCCAGGTGGCCATCCCCGACCACAACCAGTGGCGAGGCAGGATGGTCTCACGAGACAGGAAGTAGCTGCACTCGGAGGCCGCGAAGGGCAGGCCCCCGATGAGCAGACCGTGCAGGGCTCGAGGGACGTCCGGACGGTCCATGTAGCCGAAGCGCAGCAGGACCCGGAAGAAGGACGAACCCACCTCCTCGACGCGGGCCACCTCCCCCGCCGCGACGTAGGGCTGGTCCTCGATGGTGACGGCCACGATCAGGTTCCTCTGGTGCAGGACCTGGTTGTGCTGGATGTTGTGCAGCAGGGCCGGCGGCATCATCGTCGGGTCGGAATGCAAAAAGACGGCCGTGCCCGGCACGCGCACCAGTTCCTCGGAGGTCAGGTTGGAGACCAGGGTCTCCAGGGGAACCCCGACCTCCGAGCGCAGGGCCGCAATCCGCTTGCGCCCCAGCCGCCAGGTGGACATGACCAGGAACATCAGCCCGGCCACCACCAGCGGGATCCAGCCACCGTGGGGGATCTTGACGATGTTGCCGGCCAGGAAGACCGTCTCGATGCTGAGGAAGAACAGACACAACCCGCCCGCCCTCCAGCGCGGCCACTTCAACCCGTAGCGCAGGAAGAAGTAGAGCAGCGTGCTGGTGATCACCATGTCCAGGGTCACGGCCACCCCGTAGGCCGCCGCCAGGCTGCTGGAGCTGCGAAAGACCAGGACCAGACCGACGCAGCAGATCATCAGCGCCCAGTTGATGAACGGCACGTAGATCTGGCCTACCAGACGATCCGAAGTGTGGTCGACGCGCAGACGCGGGAGGTATTTCAACTGCAAGGCCTGGGTCGTCACCGAAAAGGTCCCGGAGATCAGGGCCTGGGAGGCGATCACGGTGGCGCAGGTGGCCAGCCCGATCACGGGGAACAGAGCCCAGCGCGGCACCATCAGATAGAAGGGGTCGGACGCGTTCTGAGGGTGGTGCAGCAGCATGGCCCCCTGGCCGAAGTAGTTCAGGAGCAATCCTGGCAAGACCACGGCGAACCATGCCAGGCGGATCGGCCGGGCCCCGAAGTGCCCCAGATCGGCGTACATCGCCTCGCCCCCGGTGACCACCAGGAAGACCGAGCCCAGGACCCCGAAGGCGGTCCACCCGCTGTGCAGCAGGAAATCCACCCCGTGGTGGGGCAGCACTGCCCACAGCACCTCGGGCGCGCGCAGGATGTGGGGGATCCCCAGCAGCGCCAGGGTTGCGAACCACATCAGCACAACCGGTCCGAAGAGCCGCCCCACCTTCTCGGTGCCCCGGCGCTGGACCATGAACAGGCCCACCAGGATCCCGGCGGTCAACGGCACCACGAAGGGTTCCAGCACCGGAGTGGCGATCTTCAGACCTTCGACCGCGCTCAGCACCGACACCGCGGGGGTCAGCATCCCGTCCCCGAAGAGCAGCGCCGCACCGAAGAGCCCCATGAACATCAGCAAAGGAAGATCCTTGCGATGCTTGGGCAACATCCTGTTGACCAGGGTGGTCAGCGCCAGGACCCCTCCCTGACCGTGATGGTCCGCCCGCAGGACGAAGACGATGTACTTGATCGAGACGATGACCATCAAAGCCCAGAAGATCAGGGAAACGACCCCCAGGACCTGGGTGGGCCCGGGGTGGTCTCCATAGGCGTGCAGCGCCTCGCGCATCGAGTAGATCGGGCTGGTGCCGATATCGCCATACACCACGCCCAGGGCCCCCAGTGAGAGGGCTGCCAGATACCGGGCGCGGTGGGGATTCTTCAAGGTCGAGGGAGCGTGGACTCGGCTATGCACGTGGAAGGCCTCGGAAGGTTGGGAATCTCTAGGAGCGCTCGGAGATCACGACCAGGTCCAGCCAGGGGCACAGGCGGATGATCTGCTCGAGGAGGCTGCGCTGGAAGAACTCGCGCCAGCCGGTCTTGCGGCTGCGGCCCAGCAAGAGCCGGGTCACCCGATGCCGGGTGGCGAAATCCGCCAGGGTCCGGGCCACGTGCGACCCGTGCAGGATCCGGGTCTCCAGGTGCAGGGTCCGGGCCAGGCCCAGATGCTCCTGGGTCCGGGCGCGATCCTCCAGCGAAACCCCGGTCCAGTCCTCGTCGGGAGCCACATGAACGGCGAAGCACGAGGCTCCCATGCGGTCTGCCAACCGACGGGCCCGCCGGACGGCTCGGGCCGAACCGGGGCGCGCGTCGACGGCGACCAGGACGACCTCCTTGTCCGCCGAAGCGGCCCGGCTGCCTTCCAGGGCGGCCAGACGGTCCTGGACGCGGTCGGCGGCCAGCCGCATGGCCAGCTCGCGCAGGGCCTCGAGGCTCCCTTCATTGAAGAGTCCCCGCAGGTCGTCGGGGATCTCCCCTCCCGAGAACACGGCTCCCCGACGGACCCGGTTCAGAAGCGCCCGGGTCGCCACGTCGACGAAGATCAGTTCCTCGGCCTCGTCCAGCAGCCAGTCCGGAACGGTGCTGGAGACCTCCAGGCCGGTGATCCTCTCGACGGCGTCCTTCAAGCCTTCCACGCCCGAGACATCCACCGTGGCGAATACATGGATGTCCCGATCCCGCAAGGCTTCCACCTCTTCCCAGCGGACCCGTCCATCGGCGGTCGCCGCCGCCAGGTCGTCCACCAGGCAGACCTGGGGCCGCCGAGCCACCACGGCCGCCACGTCCAGTCCGTTGGGCAGGCCCTCGGGCGTCTGGACGGGAGGGATGGTCTCGAAGTTGCGCAGGACCTCGACCATGTCGGGTCGGTCGTGGGAGTCGCAGTACCCGACCACCACGTCCTGGCCCTGTCCCTTGAGAAAGCCGCCGTCCTGGAGCATTCTCCAGGACTTGCCGCTGCCAGGGGCGTAGCTGAGATAGACGCGCAGATGTCCCCGACTCTCCGGACGCGGGGTGGCTGAGAGCAGGCGGGCCAGGAAGGGCAGGCTGGGAGCGTCGCCGGACACGCTGGTGGACTGACGCTGGGCCGCCCCCTCATCGGCGATCAGGTGGACGTCGATCCCCGCTGCGCCGTGCATGATGCGACCGGCCACGGTTCCCGAGAGGGCTCCGCGATACGGATAGGCGGCGGCGTGACCCAGGCAGATCTGCGTCACGCCGTGCTCGTGGGCAAAGGCCAGGATGCTGCAGGCCGGTTCGGCTCCCTCCACGACCTGGACCCTGGCCCCCTTGGCGCGGGCCAGGCCCAGGAAGCCGCGGACCGTCTCGGCCTCCGCCTCCGAGAGGTTCGACCAGCGTGCGTCCGGGGTCACGTACAGGGCCCACAACTCGCCGTTCCACCGCTCGGCCACCTTGCAGGCGCGGTCGATCAGGTGGGGGCCGCGGCTGTTGGCGGTCAGGCAGACCAGCACCCGCTCCTGGGTCTCCCAGGTCTCTTCGATATGATGCTCGTGACGGTAGTCGCGAACCAGCTCCTCGACGTTCTCGGCCGAATAGAGCAGGGCCATCCCCCGCAGCGCCAGCAAGGTCTTCTCGGGAACCGGCAGGAGGCCGGCCTGCTGCGAACGGCCCCGGACGACGCCCGCGCTGGCGTCGACCAGCACCACCTCGTCGGCCTTGCGCAGAAATTCCTCGGGAACCGAGACCGCGGGGGCCTTGCCCAGCACCTTGAGGATCTGCTCGCGCAGATCGGCCACGTACTGGATGTTCATGGCCGTGACCACGTCGATCCCCGCCCCCAGCAGGTCCTCCACGTCCTGGTAGCGCTGGGGATGCACACTGCCCGGCGGGTTGTCATGGGCCAGCTCGTCGACGAAGCACACCCCCGGACCGCGCCGCAGGACGGCCTCGAGATCCAGGGAGTCCCGGCGCAGGGGCAGCACCTCCAGGCCTTCCAGCAGAGGAGCCAGAGCCGGGCGGTCCTGCGGACGGACCCAACCCACCACCACGTCCTCGCCCCGGGATTGACGCCGACGAGCCTCCTCCAGCAGACGCCAGGTCTTGCCCGTGTGTGAGGAATAGCCCAGATAGATCTTCAGATGCCCGCGCGGAGGCGGAGGCGGCGGGAGTGCCGGCGCCGCGGCTTCGTCCTCTCCGGCTTGGACGGCCGTCTCGGGGGCGGGCTGTGCATCCGCGACCTCGGGTCCGATTTCCCGAGACCCGCCAGACGGCGGATTCAGGTGCCCGGCCGGGCCTGAAGCCGCCCGGGGCCGGGTCGCCCCGGCCTGCGAATTCTCAGGCGACGCCTGATGACCCTCGCTCATGCTCCACCGTGCTCTCCCGGAAATACTACTAGACCAGCCTTCCGCCGGACTGCTGCGCGCAGGGCCTCATGGGCTGGTCACCCGGCAGGGTTTCGACGGGTCCTCGGGAAGCCCTGCCACCCGTTCCGGGGGACCCCGTCACGCATTCCGACGGGCGATCTCCAGGGCCAGCTCCGCACCCAGGCGGGCGTTGTTCAGGATCAGGGCGATGTTGGCTTCCAGGCTCCTCCCTCCGGTGGCCCGGCGCACCCGCTCCAAGAGGAAGGGGGTGACCGCCTTGCCCTGGAGGCGATGGGATTCCAGCTCGAGCAGGGCCTCTTCGATCGCCCGCGAGATGGTCGCCTCGTCCAGCGAGTGCTCCGGAGGGATCGGGTTGGAGACCAGGAGCCCACCCTCCAGGCCGAACTCGCGCTTGGCCAGGACGATCCCGGCCAGTTCCGCGACCTGGTCCACCCGGACCTGCAGGGGCAGATGGCTCGTGGCGGTGTAGAAGGCCGCCAGCTCGTCGCTGCCAAAGCCGATCACCGGGACTCCCAGGGTTTCGAGGCATTCCAGCGTGGCCGGCAGGTCCAGGACCGACTTCACCCCTGCGCACACGACCGTGACGTTGGTCCGGGCCAACTCCTGCAGATCCGCCGAGATGTCGAAGGTGCGCGCGGCCTCGCGGTGGACGCCTCCGATGCCGCCGGTCACGAAGACCTCGATTCCCGCCCGCTCGGCCAGGATCATGGTGGCGGCCACGGTGGTGGAGCCCCAGAGACGACGGGCCATGACCACCGGCAGGTCGCGGCGGCTGACCTTGACGACCCCCTCTCGCCGGCCGAACCCCGCGATCTCGTCCGGGGTCAGTCCCACCACCGGCTCCCCCTCCAGGATCCCGATCGTGGCGGGGAGCGCGCCGCGAGCCCGGATCTCCTCCTCCACCGCCAGAGCGGTCTCCACGTTCCGGGGATGGGGCATGCCGTGCGAGATGATGGTGGACTCCAGGGCCACCACCGCCCGACCTTCTTCCAGGGCCCTCTGCACCTGGGGATGAATCCGCAAGACGAACCTCCGCACCGCTCCGGCCCGGCGCGTCCTCCAGCCCTTCCGGGCCGGGACCGGAGATCCGAGGGGCGCCGCCAAAACCCTGGCAGCCCCTTCCCCGACCCGGGTTCGGACCGCCGGGGCATCCCTCCTTCGCCCCTCTCGGGCTTGTCCCCTCAGCGGCCAGGGGAGTTCCCGGGTCTTGACGAAGACTCCCAACCTCAGGATATTGAGAAGAGACCACGCTGGAGTCCGCCATGCAGCCCCTGATCGGTCCAAGCACCCCCTCCATCTCGCAACCGGGGATGATGCCCCAGGCCGCGCCCGCCACGCTGGGGGTCATCGGCGGAATTGCCAGCGCCATCCTGGGCAGTGTCGTGCCCGGGGCCGGCACGGCCATGGCCACCCTGATCGGGACCACCCTCTCAGCCACCATGGGAGGCAGCATCGGGGCCCTGTTCAAGGCCACCGAAGAGGACCGCACCAGCGAGGACTGGATGAAGGAGCTCACCGACCGCGAGAGGGTCCGCAACGGGGAAGCCCGGCAGTTCATGCAGAGCCTGGGTTCGAAGGCCTCGCAGCCTGGGGCCCTGGGCGTCCCCGTGCCGGGGCTGCAGTCCGAAGCCGTCCGCCGCTTCGTGAGCTGAAGACCCGTCCCGCTTCCCCTCTCGGGGCCGGGCGGCAGACAACCCGGCAGAAGGCGATCGGAGCCAGAGACTTGGAAGAGTCCGTTCAAGAGACCCTCAATCCAGGATCCTCCGCAGAAGAAGCCGGCCTGGATCCGGGCCCCACCCCGTCGGAGAACACCAACCGGCTGATCGCCTTGTGCCTGGAGGCTGCGGCCGGCAGGCGGGACGCTCAGAGCCTTCGTCAGGCCCTGACGGCGTGCCGCTTCGAGTTGACCGGTGCCAAGGACGCGTTCTACCACCAGGTCAAGGACGAGCCGGGCCTTCTGGACACCCTGCCCGAGGCCATCGAGGCGGTGATGGACGCCTTCGATGCCTACGGAGAAGCCCTGGACGGAGCCCACGTGTGGCTGACGCGCCAGGATCCCGAGGTCCTGCAGGCAGCCGCAGGGTCGCTGGCTGAAGCCTACATCGCCCTGCACCAGTCCCTTCTGGGATACGAATGGGCCTACCTCAGCCACGGAGACGAGCCCCACCCGGCCCTGAACCTGATGCTGAAGGTGCAGTCGGCCCTGCGCCAGGGCTTGATGGACGACGAGCGATTCGACGAGATCCTGGACCGCCTGTGGGAGCACTTCACCCTCGGGATCGAGACCTTCGAGGCCGACTCCGACCCCGTCCGGGCGAACCGAGGAGCCCAGGCCAGCCGCCAGGCCCTGGCCGGGATCCAGGACATGGACATGTATCTCGAAGACCACGACCTGGAGGTCTTCGAGAAGGGCTTCGTCCGATTCCGCGAGGGCTGCCTGCTGCTGGTCGAGCAGATCCAGGACAGCATCGGGGAGGCGCTGATCGAGTGTCCAACCCCGTCCCCTCAGGTCAACTGGGTCATCCACGCCGCCCGGGCCGTGGTCGACGGCCTGGACCCCGATCTGCTGGTGCGAGCCCAGGCATGGTTCGAACCTCAACTGGCCGAGAGCTACTTCCGTTTCGAGCAGTGCGCCGAGGCGGCCCTGGAAGGCCCGATCCGGATGGCTGAGCAGGTGCCGGTGGCCCGGGACGGCTTCGACCGCCTGAACCGGTCCCTTCCCCTCCTGCGCCTGGGCATCGAACGCCGCGAGTTGCTGCCTCGAGGGATCGAGAAGATGGAGACGGGTGCCAACCTGCTGTTCGAGGCCTGGAGGATCCTGACGGAGATCGAGCAGGGTGACAGCGAGACCCCCTGCCCGCGCTGCGGCGCCGCGAACCTGGCCACCGATCGCGTCTGTGCCGGATGCGGCGCCATGCTGGTCCGCCCGGTGGAGCCGTCTCCCCGGACACTTGCCGCCGAAGCCGAGGGTCCGGCCAACCTTCAGCGGATCCTCTCGGCCTGCCAGAAGGCCGAGACCGGTCAGATCGGAGCCGACGAATTCGCCTCGGTCCTGGCCTGGGCCGAGCAGTTGCTCAACACCGCCAACCTGGGACTGGCTCGACTTTCCCAGGATGAAGAGCCGACGGCGGAGGTCCGGCAGGCCATCCTGGACCTGCGCCAGGGCATCGCCGAGTTCCGCCAGGCCCTGGACGAGCTGCAGCAGTTCGTCTTGGACGGTCGACCCCTCCACCTCTCCGCCGGCACCCGCCTGCTGGTCGCAGCCTGCGACCGCCTGGCCGAGGTCCGACAGCGCTCCGACGCGACCTGAGCGGTGCCAGCCCGCCTCCTCCTGGAGGGTTTCGAACAGCCCGAACTCCTCGACCAATCCTCCCAGAGCTTCTTGTGGCGTGCCCGTGGCCCGGAAGGCCCGGTGTTGATCCGGGTCTATCCCGCCGAGGCCTGGAGGGAGCCCGACAGCCAGCGCCTGCAACAGGGGATCGGGCGTCTGGAGGGTCTGGAGCACCCCGCCATCCCCCGCCCCCTTTCCAGCCTTCACAGCCAGGAGGCGCTCTGCCTGGTCTTCCCCGACCCGGGCTCGTGGACCCTGCGCGAACACCTCCAGGGGCAGGCGATGGACCCCCTGGAAGCGGCCGAGACGGTCCTGCAGGTTGCCGAAGCGCTCCAGACCGCCCACTGTGGAGGCCTGGCCCACGGGCACCTGAATCCGGACACGATCCGGATCGTCCCCGAGACGGGGCGCGTCCTCCTGCTGGGCCTGGAGACCGGCCAGCCGCTTCCCGGTGCGCCGTTGGACGCGGCCGGCGACCTGCGGGCCCTGGGCGAGGTCCTGGCCTTCCTGCTGACCGCGCAGGACCCGGCCCCCGAAGGCCCCGCCCTGCGCCGCGCGCGTCCCGACCTGTCCTGCGACCTGGAGTGGATCGCCTCGCGACTGCGCCGCGCCGGGACGCCCCAAGGCGACCGGTCGGCCGGCGAGGCGGTGGGCAACCTCGAGGCCTGGCTGGGTCCGGACCTCTTGGTTTCCGCCCCCCGATCGACCTCCCCCACCCCCGACCTGGCCCCCCTCTGGGCGGAGATCGAGGCGGGGCCCTCCGTGAGCCAGGATGCACCACCCCGGCTGCGCTGGCTGGTCCCCGCACTTCTTGGCCTGCTGGCGTGGTTGGGGTGGCTGGTGGCTCCGTCCTGGAAGACACCGCAGGCAGGCCCCCCACCCGACGAGGTGGTCTATTCCGCCCCCGGAGCACAGGACGAGGAGATCACCCATCCGGGCTACGGAATCCTGGCGGTGCAGGTCCGCGGCCTGCGCCCCGCCGAGACCACGGTCCGGCTGAAGATCCGCGACGGGGATCAGGTGATCCGCGAAGCCGAGTTGCCTGCCGGCCAGGGCCAGGTGGAGATCCCCAAGGGCCGGCTCCTGACCCTGGAGATCGCCGCCGACCTGCACAGCACCCGCACCCGCTCGATCCTGCTCGAACCGAGCCGAGGGCGGGTCACCCTGAAGACCGTCCTGGTCCGCCACACCGAGGTGACCGTCTCGACGGTCCCGGGGGCCGCGGTCCACCTGGACCGGCGTCCGGTCGGGCAGGCCGACCGGAAAGGCATCCTGATGCTGCCTGCGGGCACGCTGGAGGTCGGTCGGGTCTGCCTGCTCTCGGCCTCGAAGGTGGGTTACGAACCCAGGGAGGAGAGCTTCACCGTCAAGACCGGGCACACGGTGATCCTGATGGACCTGGCTCCCTTGAAGGCCGCCGGCCGACCCGGCGGACCCCAGCCCGTCCCCGCAGCGTCTCCCCCCGTCGCTCCCCCGGTTCCGGAGCCTCCCCCCTCGGGACCGTCGCGCGCTCCCCAGCCTCCACCCGCCACGCGGCCCTCGCCCCCTGTTCAGGCCTCTCCCGACGCCCCCAGGGCTCCGGCCTTCCCGCAGATCCCGCCCGCGCCCGCCCGGAGCCCGTCGAGTCCTGTGGAGGCCCCGGCCGGGCCCCCGCAGCTTCCAGCACCCGGCGGGGCTCCCCCGACGCCGGCGCAGACTCCGGCATCCACGGCACAACCAGCCCGGGCGCCGCTCCCGGCCCCTGCCACACCGCCTTCCTCCGGCGGCTCGGCGCTCCCGGTCCTGCTTCCCGACAACTGAAAATGCCGACTCCGCGGCAGGAGACCGGGCCTCGGGCGCCGGAACCCTTCCCTGTGCCCTCCCGCCTGCTCGCCCTCCTCTGCATGACCTTGCTGCTCGTCCTGCTGGCCCCGCCCACCGCTGCAGGGCCCGCCGGCCCCTCCCCGGCCCCGCCCGTGGACGCCCTGTCCCAGGCCCTGGAGCTGCGCGCCGCGGGCCAACCCGACCAGGCCCGGGCCCTGCTCGAGGAGCACCTGGACGGGAACCCCGAAGACTCCCGCTCGCGCTACCTGCTGAGCGTGATCCTGCTGGAGTCGGGCGAAGCCGAGAAAGGCCTGGAGAGCCTCCTGGAGACCCTGCGCCGGGACCCGACCTTCCCCGAAGCCCGGGCCTCCCTGGCCGGCGCGGTCCAGGCCCGGGTCTATGAACTCCTCGACCGGGGGACCTGGGGCGAGGCCCACGCCGTCCTGGAACACCTGGAGGACCCCTCCACCGCCCACTTCCTGCAAGGCGCCATCCACCTGGAAGAGTGGCGTCGCACCGGCGTCCGCGAAGCCTTCCAGCGGGCCATGGGATCCTGGAGACACAGCCGGGAGATCAAGCCCGTCTCGGCGGTCTCGGATCTGCTGGCCGGAATCGCCGCCTTCGAGGGAAGAGACCTCTCCCGGGCCGCGCAGCGCTTCCGATACGCCCTGGGAATCCGCGGACGGAATCGCTACGCCATGCTCTGGCTGGGCGCGACCCTGGCGGCCCAGGGAGAATCCACCCAGGCCCTGGAGGCCCTGGAGGCCTGCCGGCCCGTGTTCGGAGCCAACCCCGTCCTGCACCGCCTTCTGGGAGACGCAGAGCTGGCACGAACCCTGGAGCAGACCGAACCCGAAGCGAAGCCCGAGCGGTTGGAGAGGGCCGAGGCCTCCTATCGCCGAGCCCTGGAGTTGTGGCCCGAGGACCCGCGCTCCCTGGAGGCCCTGGGGAGGCTTCTGCGGCTGGAGGACCGGGTCGACGAAGCCATCATCGCCTGGTCCAGGGCCCAGGCCCTGCGCCCCGATCCGGGCCTGGCCGAGCGGCTGGGCTGGCTCTTGTTGGAGACCGGCCGCCTCGAGCAGGCCCGGGCCGCCTTCATGGGCCCGCACGGCGAGCCTTGCCCCTCCCCCTCCCCGGAGGGTCCTGAAGAACGCCAGCGGCGGGCCCGTTGCCGGATCGGGGCGGCCTTGTGCCTGGCCGAGCAGGGTGATCCGGAGGGTGCCCGGGCCCTCTCGGCCGAAGCGGTGGCCCTCCTGGGCCCCTCCCACCCCCTCCGGCTGCTGCTGAGCGGGACCTGCGGCCCCACCGAAGGACGGGAGGAGGCGCTTCGGCAGGCCCTGCTCGAGGTCGCTCCCGCGGCGCGATGCACCCACCTTCTGGCCTGGAACGGGTTGGCCCGCCTGGCCGAACAACGACAGGACGCCGACCTGGCCTTGTCGGCCCTCCTCGAGGCGCTGCGCCTGGCTCCCCCGGAGAGTCCGCGGGCCCAGGACCTGCGCCAGCGCTTCCTGACCCTGCGCCAGCAGGAATTGGACCGGATCGCCGCCTGGGAGGCGCACAACGGACTGGTCTTCCTGGTGGACGCCATGACCGGAGCCAGCCGTTCTGCTGGCCTGCAGGCCCGCAAGAAGGCCCTGGAGGCCCTCCAACCCGAAGAGGCCGGAGCAGGTCGCCAACGACCGCAGGGGACCTGGCGCCCCGTCTGGTCGAGCGAAGTGGAAGGCGGCCTCCAGGACCTGGAAGAAGTTGCCATGCCCCGACCCGAGCCCCTCCCAGAGGGAGCACCGGGCCGACAGGCTCCCCAGCCCGGCGCTCCGCCGCAACGCGACCCAGCCTCCCCGGCTGGACCCGAACCTCAGGAGTAGCCGTGGGGATGGCGCCGACGCCACTCCCAGGCGGAGGCCACGATGGACTCCAGGGTCGGGAAGCGGGGTTCCCAACCCAGCTCGCGTCGGATCTTCTCCGAGCCGGCCACCAGCAGGGCCGGGTCGCCAGGGCGACGAGGCCCCTCCACCACGGGGATCGGGTGCCCGGTCACCTGGCGCACGGTCTGGATCACCTCGCGGACCGAGAAGCCCTGACCGTTGCCCAGGTTGTAGACCAACCGTGGGGGACACCCGGGGCGCTCCAGGGCATCCAGGGCCAGGAGGTGGGCGCTGGCCAGATCCTGGATATGGATGTAGTCCCGCACGCAGGTCCCGTCCGGCGTGGGGTAGTCGGTCCCGAAGATGCTGGCGTGTTCGCGCTGTCCCAGGGCCACCTCCAGCAGGATGGGGATCAGGTGGCTCTCGGGCTCGTGGTGCTCGCCCCGCTCGGGGGTGTTGCCGGCCGCGTTGAAGTAGCGCAGGCTGGCGCTGCGCAGGCCGTGGATCCGGCCGAACCAGTCCAGCATCCTCTCCACCAGGAGCTTGGACTCGCCGTAGGCATTGGTGGGCTGCAGGGCGGCGTCTTCGACGATGGGGACGCGCTCAGGGGTGCCGTAGACCGCCGCGGTCGACGAAAAGACCAGGCGAAGGACCTGGTTGCGGACCATGGCCTCCAGGAGCGAGAGGGTCCCGCACGTGTTGTTCCGGAAGAAGAGACCCGGATCGCGCATCGACTCGCCGGCCTCGATGAAGGCCGCGAAGTGCAGGACGGCCTGCGGACGATGCCGGGCCAGGAGATCGTCGAGAAGCGCCCCGTCCTGGACCGCTCCCTCGACCACCTCGCAGCCGGCGGGGATCGCCTCCCGATGCCCCTTGCAGAAGTCGTCGAGGATCACCACGCGCCGGCCCGAGCCCACCAGCTCGGCCGCGACGGTGCTTCCGATATAGCCTGCCCCGCCCGTGACCAGGACCGTCTGGTTCATCCGCCACCTCCGCGCCTTCCTGACAGGCCCTCCCGATCGGATCGGGCCCGCCCCCCCCGAGTGCGCCAGGGTCCCCGAGTTTCCCTGCCCGAACCGCGAAGCAGGAAAGCCGCCCGGGCGGTGCAAGGCCCGGGAATGTCGATTCGTTTCTTCGCCCCCTTGTTGACGGCGTTCCTGGCCGCCCTTCCGGCCCTGGCCGCCCCCCTCTCCTATCCCGAGGCCCCCCGGGTGGACCACGTGGACGAGTACCACGGGGTCCAGGTCGCCGATCCCTACCGCTGGTTGGAGGACCTCGACAGCGAGCAGACGCGGACCTGGATCGAGGCCCAGAATCGCCTGACCGATCAGATCCTGGAGTCGATCCCCGAGCGGGCCGTCCTGCGAGAGCGCCTGGACCAACTGCAGGATTTCGAGCGCTACAGCACGCCCTTCCAGGAAGGGAAGCGCTGGTTCTGGTTCCACAACTCCGGGCTCCAGAACCAGAGCGTCCTGTATACCGCCGGCAGCCTGGAGGCTCCGGGCCGCGTCCTTCTGGACCCCAACACCCTCTCCGAGGAGGGGACGGTGGCCTTGTCCGGCACCTCGATCAGCCACGACGGGCGCCATCTGGCCTATGGCCTGGCTGAGGCGGGCTCGGACTGGAACACCTGGCGGGTCCGCGACATCCAGACCGGGCAGGATCTTCCCGACGTGATCCGTTGGGTCAAGTTCTCGGGTGCCTCCTGGACCAGGGACGGCCTGGGCTTCTACTACAGCCGCTACCCGGCCCCCGAACCAGGGCAGGACCTCAAGGCCGTCAACCACAACCACACCCTGTACTACCACCGACTGGGAACGCCCCAGGAAGAGGACGTCCAGGTCTTTTCGGTTCCCGAGCACCCGGACTGGAGCGTCGGAGGAGGGGTGACCGAGGACGGCCGCTGGCTGGTGATCCAGGTCGAGCGCCCCGACACCGACAACGGAGCGGTCTGGGTGAAGGACCTCGCCCGCCCGGACTCGCCCCTTCGCCCCCTTCCCGATGCCTTCAAGGCCCGTTTCCGAGTCATCGAGTCGGAGGGCGACACCCTCCTGGTGCAGACCGATCTGGATGCGCCCCGATTCCGCCTGCTGGGAGTGGATCTCTCGAAGGAGGAGCCGGCCTGGCATGAGCTGATCCCTCAGGGGCCCGAGAAGATGGAGTCCGTGGGACGGGTGGGGAACCGGCTCTTCGTGGAGTACCTGCACGACGCCCACTCGCGGGTGGCCGTCCATGATCTGCAAGGCAAGCCCCTGGGCGAAGTGCCGCTTCCCGGCCTGGGCACCGTCGGAGGCTTCTCGGGCCGGCGCCAGGACACCGAGACCTTCTACGCCTTCACCAGCTTCACCGTGCCCACCGAGATCCACCGCTACGACCTGGCCTCGGGCAAGAGCACGCCGTGGAAGCGTCCCCGCCTGACCTTCGACCCTGCGAAGTTCCAGACCCGGCAGGTCTTCATCACCAGCAAGGACGGCACCCGGGTGCCGATGTTCCTCAGCCATCGCAAGGACCTGGTCTGCGACGGGCAACTCCCGGTCCTGATGTATGCCTATGGAGGCTTCAACTACAGCCTGACCCCCTACTTCTCGGCCACCAGCATGGCCTGGATGGAAGCCGGCGGGGTCTACGCGGTGCCCAACCTTCGAGGTGGCGGGGAGTATGGCGAGGAGTGGCATCAGGCCGGGACCCGCACCCGCAAGCAGAACGTCTTCGACGACTTCATCGCGGCCGGAGAGTGGCTGGTCGCCAACAACTATACCAACCCCTCGCGCCTGGCGATCATGGGCGGCAGCAACGGCGGTCTGCTGGTGGGTGCCTGCATGACCCAGCGCCCCGACCTCTTCGGCGCGGCCATCCCCCAGGTGGGCGTGATGGACATGCTGCGCTTCGCGAGCTTCACCATCGGCTACGCCTGGGTCGCCGACTATGGAGACGTGAAGGACCCCGAGGAATTCGCCGCCCTGCACGCCTACTCGCCCTACCACAACCTCCAGCCCGGCACGCACTATCCGCCCACCCTGGTGACCACGGCCGACCACGACGACCGGGTCTTCCCGGCCCACAGCTTCAAGTTCGCGGCGGCCTTGCAGCAGGCCCAGGGTGGACCGGCCCCGACCTTGATCCGCATCGAGACCAGGGCCGGGCACGGCGCCGGGAAGCCGACCTCCAAGCGCCTGGACGAGGCCGCCGACATCCTGGCCTTCCTGGTGCGCGCGCTGGGCGTTCGGATGGCGGACTGAACCTGCGCCTGGCCCGGGGGGGGTCGACTCCTCGGGAGGGGGACCGGCCGGTGGAGGGAGGGCGCCCGAATCCCTCCCTCCACCGGCAAACCTTCAGGATGGACCTTCCCGCTTGCGGATCCGGCGCCGGGCCAGGGTCTCTTCCAAGGTGCAGGCTCGGGGTTCGTGCCCCTGCTCGACCAGCGAACGGCGCACGGTCTCCTCCGCCTGCTCCTGCAGGAGACGGACCGATTTGGGAGCGAGGTCCAGCAGCTCGGCCACCGCCTCCAGCGTGTAGGAGCAGCGCTCCGAGAGCCCGTAGCGCAGGGTGAAGACCATCCACTCCTCGAGGTCCAGGTTCTCCAACGCGTTGTCCAGGGCCTGGCCAGAGACGCCCCAGAACCGGGCCGTCTCGCCAATCCAGCGCGGCTCGGGCAGGTGATCGCGCCAATCGGGAACCCAGTCCATCTGGGGAACAGGCAACCTGGCGGCCCGAGGCCGCGGGGCGGGCGCCTGGCCGCGAGGTTCCAGGCCCAGGATCTGCCGACGGGCGCTCAGCCCTCCCGGCCCCCGACCCAGGGCCGCCTCCTGCTCTTCCTGCGAGGCCTGGCGGGCCGCCAGGGTGCGCAGCAGCTCGTCCTCTTCGGCGGTCCAGGCCGCCCAGGACCGCGGGTAGCGCTGACGGGCTCGCAGCATCCAGGCCGTCATGGCTCTCTCGGGTTGGGGGTTCAGGCAGGGAATCTGCATGGGACATCACCTCGGGGTGGCTCATCGCGGGGCGACCGCCCGGCCGCCTCCCCTCCACGATAGACCCGAAATGTTGCGGGAACTCCCACTGGGAGGTTGCCGGAACCTTGCCGCGTTGTTGCCGAGAGATGAACCCCCGGGCGCGCCTCAGGAGAGGCTCAGAACATGTTCCTCGAGGCCACGTAGAGGGCCGTGGCCAGGCCGTACAGCCCGGCCATGAGCGTACGCACCACCGCCTCCAAGCCCGGACGTGCCGAGGTCCAGCGCGCCAGCACCAGATGCAGCGGGAAGATCACCGCCACGAAACGGGGCAGGCTCATCAAGAGGTTGCCCGGGTAGGGCGAGACGAGGGGAAGCAGGAGGCTGAGGAAGGCCAGGATTCCATAGCAGGCCGGCATCCGCAGCAACCCGACTCCCAGGACCAGGGCGTACAGGGCCGCCGCCGCTTCGAAGAGGTAGATCCCCCCGCTCTCCACGCTGGCAAACTCCCAAGCCTGGCGCAGCCCTCCCCAGAGCGTCGACCAGGGCCAGGCGAACTGCCGCTGCCAGCCATCCTGGGCGTGGAGGAAGGCCAGCGGATCCCCCGTGCTGTGCGCCTGGAGGCCCATGACCCCCAGCAGCCCCGCCGGAACCAGGCCCAGCCACAGGATCTGAAGCCAGGGCGCCCCGCAGCCGCGGCGCCGAGCCGCCACGAACTCGATCAACAAGGCGGGCAGGATCAGGATCCCGACCGTGCGGGTGGCCGCCAGAAGCCCTCCCAGCAGGCCCGCCCATTCCCAGCGCCCCTGACGCGCCATCAGCACCGCGCCGACCGCGAGGGCCAGGAAGAGCGACTCGGTATAGGGGGCCAACAGGAAGAAGGAAGCCGGAAACAGGGCCTGATACCACACGGCCTGCCGGGCCACCTCCGGCCCGAAATCCCTCCGCGCGAGCCGAAAGAGCGCCACCAGGGCCAGCAGGAAGGCCGCGTTCGAAACCAGCAGGGCAGCCCCGAGGGGCGGCAGGCCGAACCAGGACAGGACCCGGATCAATCCGGGGTACAGGGGCATGAACGCGGCTGAAGGGGGCGCCGCCCCGTAGCCCTCCAGGGCCAGGTGGGCATACCACAGGGCATCAGACCGCTCCCACACGCCCAAGAAGAGCTCGCCGACCGGGGAGAGCCTGGCGCCGGCATACCCCCCCGCGGGGACGACCGGGTTGGCCGGCACGCAGGTCCACGCCACGGCGGCCACGGCGGAGGCCATGATCCGCACGGCCAGGAAGACCAGGACGGCCTGACGCCAGCAATCCGGAAGGCGGCGGAAGGCCTGGAGGGCCGGAAGCGGTCTCAGATCTCGTCCAGCTCTTCGACCGCGACGGGTTCGTAGGATCGCATGGTCTGGGCCTTCAGGGCGGCCAGGATGCCGAGGAACTCCTCGCTGGGCTCGGTCTCCAGGTAGGTGCGGTGATAGATCGGCTGAGGCACGTCCCGCACCCACCGGTGAGCGGCCTGGGAAATCTGGTTGAAAGACAGGATCCTGCCATCCTTCAAAGGAGGGGGAGGATCCTCCAGGTAGACCAGATCCACCGGAGGGAAGATCGAGGGCGCCAGGCGTGCCCAACGGCACATCCGCAGGACTTCCCCGGTCTTGCGCCGGCGCACGAACTCGACGCGCGGCACGGCCACCCCTCGGCGACCATATCTCCAGAACAGCTCCTCCCGCAAGGTCAGGTATTCCCAGGCCGCCTCCAGCTCTTCGGCTCGGGCGGACGGTGCCGGACCGCGGCTTTGTCGGGCCTGGCTGTTCTGCTCCAGCCAGATGGCCAGCAGGCTCTCCTTGGACGGATGAGGCGAACCGGTGGGGCCGTCCGGGCCGTGCGGCCGGGTGTCCAGACGCAACTCCCGGGCCACCAGCACGGCCAGGGGAAGAGCCTCGTGCGCAAAGTATCCCGGACGAGGCAGGTTCATCTCGAAGGTGAGGCCCACCTCGTCGGGTTCCTCGGTCAGGTAGCCTCGGAAGCAGGCCTCCACCCCCGTGTCCGGGTTGAGATAGCGGAAACACGGCTGTCCCTGCTCGGCCAAGCCCGGGTCCAGGACCATCCCGTCCAGGTTCTGCAGGGTCCGCCGGATTTCGGACCAGGAGGGCGGCGAGGCATGGCCGCAGACGCAGTAGCGCAAGCGGAAGACTTCCGGAGCGGGCGCGGGCAGGCGGCCGGAGCGTGGGTCACGGACGCCGCCCGCCCCCAGGGGCTGCCCGTTCCCCACGTGGGTCGGCTCCGAGGCCCTGGGGGGCCGGTGTGGACTCCCTCCCCTCCTCCTCTTCCTGCGGCCGGTGCCGCCAGCATCACGTTCCAGCATGGTCTCGTCGCTTCATTCCACAAGATTCCCGGCGATCCTGGCGCGCCGCCAGGTCCGAAGGGAGGGAAGGGCGAGTGGGATGCGTGCAGAAATGCAATTCCCCGCGAGGGAGTCTGGAGCAGCATTGAACAATCAGGGTCGAAACCTCCGCGTCAGCCGCCTCGACAGCCCGAAGCCGTCGACTTCCGAGGCCGGCAGGCTGAGGGAAGGGACGGACTTCTGGCCCATCCTGGACGACCCCTTTCCCTCGCCCGGCACGCCCGAGGAGGACCAACGCTTTGCGGCTTTGCAGACGCGCCTGAAGACCCTCTGGCAGAACCTGAGCGCGGACGACCACGTCGAGCAGGTTGTAGTGGTCGTCCCCTCCCTCTCGTTGGACCCGGAGGAGTTGAGGAAGCTGAAGGGGATCGAGCACTACGAAGAGCGCCTGCTCTTCCTGCTGATCCTGCTGGGGATGCCACGAACCCGGGTGGTCTTCGTCAGCTCCCAGCCCATCCACGAGGGAATCGTCGACTACTACCTGCAGTTGTTGCCCGGGGTTCCCTACTCGCACGCCCGGCGCCGGCTGCACATGTTCAGCGCCTACGATTCCTCACCCGACCAGCCGCTGACGCGGAAGATCCTGGATCGGCCGTCCCTGCTCCACCGCCTGCGCGAGTGCGTGCGCGGCACGCGGAACGCCCACCTGACCGTCTTCAACGTGACGCCCCTGGAGAAGACCCTGTCGGTGGCCCTGGGCATTCCCCTGCTGGGAGCCGACCCCGCCCACCTGCACTTCGGTTCCAAGAGCGGCGCGCGCAAGATCTTCCGCCAGACCAAGGTGCTCTTCCCCGACGGCTTCGAGGATCTCCGGGACGAGGCGGATCTGTCTCAAGCCATCGTCGAGCTGCACGCCCGGAACCCCGACCTGCGACGGGTCGTCCTCAAACTGAACGAAGGGTTCTCTGGAGAGGGCAACGCCATCTACCCCCTGACGGCTCTCAAGGAGGTCTGGCATGCCCCCCGCGGTGACCGCCGACGGGCCGCGCGTCGGGTCCGGGAGACCCTGCCGCTGTTGACCAGGATGCAGGCCGAAGGTCTCTCCTGGGAGCGCTACCTGGCCAAGTTCAGGCAGACCCGGGGCATCGTAGAAGCCTTCCTGGAGGGTGAAGAGAAGGCCTCGCCCAGCGTCCAGATGCGGCTGACCCCCCTGGGGGAGGCCCAGATCATCTCGACCCACGACCAGATCCTGGGAGGCGAAGATCGCCAGGTCTTCCTGGGGTGTCGCTTCCCGGCCGAGGCGCGCTTCCGCCCGGCCCTGCATCAGGCCGCCCTGGAGATCGGCCGCTACCTGGCCGGCGAGGGTCTGATCGAGAGACTCTCGATCGACTTCCTGGCGGTTCCCGACGGCGAAGACTGGAAACTGTATGCCGTGGAGATCAACCTGCGCAAGGGGGGGACGACCCACCCCTTCCGGACCCTGCAGTTCCTGACCGGCGGACGCTACGATGCCGAGACCGGGTTGTTCCGGACCAGTACGGGAGTCGCCAAATACTACGTGGCCTCCGACAACCTGGTCTCGGAATGCTATCGGGGCATGACGCCCGAAGACCTGATCGACATCACGACCTACACCGGCCTGCACTACAACTCGTGCTCGAATACCGGGGTGGTCTTCCACATGATCGGAGCGCTCTCCCAGTACGGCAAGCTGGGGGTGACCTGCGTGGGGAACAGCCCCGGCGAGGCCCAGGACTTCTACGACCGCACGCTGACAACCCTGGGAACCGTCTGCCAGTCGACCGGCTGGATGGTCTGACGACTCAGTCAAAGGCTGCCAGAACCAGGCGGTCCAGCCGATCCAGGTGCTCGAGATCGAGGGCCGGCCCGTTCAGGACGATCTCGTCCACCCCCAGGGCCACGTAGGGTTCGACCGCCTCGATCAGTCGAGAAGGCTCCCCCAGCGGCAACGCTTCGGCCTCGTCGTCGGGAAGGTGCTGCCCCAGCCAGGCTCGGAGCTCGCGGGCCCGGCGCGCGTCTTCCACCACATCGCCGTACAGGGTGACGGTCCGGCGCACCTGTCCGGGGTCCCGACCCGCCTCCCGGCACAGCTCGTCCAGAACCCGCAGCTTGTGCCTCACCTCCGACAGACTGCCGAAGACGTTGCCATACAGGTTGCAGGCGTCGGCGTGACGGGCGACCGTGCGCAAGGTGCGCTTCTCCCCTCCTCCGGCCACCAGCAACGGCAGATGCGCCTGGCGTGGTGGAGGCGCAAAAGGGGCTTGGACCAGACGGAAGAAGCGCCCTTGGAAGTCCGAGGGCCCCGGTCCGGACAGGAGCTGGCTAAGAACCTGGGTTGCCTCTTCCAGCCGATCAGAACGCTCGCGAAGGTCTCCCAGGGGGATCCCGAAGGCCTCGTGCTCGCGCTCATGCCAGCCGGCCCCCAGGCCCAGGTCCACCCGGCCCTGGCTGACGTGGTCCACGGTCACGGCCATCTTGGCCAACAACCCGGGCGGGCGGAACGAGGCCGGACTGACCATGCACCCCAGCCGGACCCGACAGGTCAGGGCTGCCAGGGCCGCCAGCAGCGTCCATCCCTCCAGGATCGGACCCGCCTCGCACTCGTCCGCCGAAACCACGGTCAAGGGAAGCTCCTCGGCCGTGCAGGGAAGCAGGTGGTCATAGGCCCACAGGGTGCGCCAGCGTTGGCCGTCTGCCCGAAGGGCCGCGGCGCGCAGGACCTCCCAGGGCTGGGTGTTGGGGATCTCCAGGCCGAAGTGGATGCGGGGCACGGGGGTTGCTTCCGGGACGAGGAGGCGGACCCTTTTCGGATCGGCGAGAAGGTCTTCCCTTCCCCGGCGAGAACGCCGAGTCGATCCATCCAAGAGCGCCCGACGCCCGGGAGTCGCCCCGGCCGCAGTGGGAGAGCCTGGACCCGATCTTTCCGAAGCGCCCGGGATACGGGGAAGGATCCCGGTGCATCACACCAGATCAGGAGCCGACCACCATGCCCGTGAACCTGAAGAACCGCCACTTCCTGAAGCTGCTGGATTTCTCCAGCGAAGAGATCCGCTTCATGCTGAAGCTCTCAGCAGACCTCAAGACCGCCAAATACACCGGCAATGAGAAGCCCCGCCTGGTGGGCAGGAACATCGCCCTGATCTTCGAGAAGGGGTCCACCCGGACGCGCTGCGCCTTCGAAGTGGCAGCCCACGACCAGGGCGCCCACGCCACCTACCTGGGGCCCTCCGGCTCGCACATCGGCGTCAAGGAGACCATGAAGGACACCGCCCGGGTGCTGGGCCGCATGTATGACGGCATCGAGTATCGCGGGTTCGGCCAGCGCATCGTCGAAGAGCTGGCCCAGCATGCGGGCGTTCCCGTCTGGAACGGCCTGACCGACGAGTTCCACCCCACCCAGGCCCTGGCCGACTTCCTGACCATCATGGAGCACACCTCCAAGCCCCTGGACCAGGTGGTCCTGACCTACATGGGCGATGGACGGAACAACGTGGCCAACTCGCTGCTGGTGGCCTCGGCCAAGCTGGGCTGCGACTTCCGCATCGGGGCCCCGGCCAAGTACCACCCCAACCCCGAGCTGATGGCCCGCTGCGAAGAGATCGCCTCGACCACCGGCGCCCGCCTGAAGGTCACCGACGACCCGGTCCAGGCCGTCGAGGGCGCGGACTTCCTGTACACCGACGTGTGGGTCTCGATGGGCGAGGCGGAGTCCCTTTGGGAAGAGCGAATCGCCGATCTCCGCCCCTACCAGATCAACTCCGAGTGCCTGCGCCGGACCGGCAACCCGAACGTCAAGTTCCTGCACTGCCTGCCGGCCTTCCACAATTCCGACACCAAGGTCGGCCGTGAGGTGGCCGGGAAGTTCGGCCTGGAGAGCGGCATGGAGGTGACCGAAGACGTCTTCGAATCGCGCCACTCGGTCGTCTTCGACGAGGCCGAGAACCGGGTGCACACGATCAAGGCCGTCATGGTGGCCACCCTGGGTTCCTGAGAGCCTGACGCTCGCAGGGTCCCCTCGGGCTCCGTCCCGGTCCCATCACCATGGGCGCCAGGACGGGGCCCGACCACATGCTCAGGGCCCCCGTCCATCCAGAAAGGGTTCCCAGGCGCGCCCCGCCGGACGAGCCTGGAACTCCAGGCGACTTCGGCTGAGGGGATGGCGCAGGCCCAGGTAGGAGGCGAACAAGGCGATGCCTCCCTGGCGCAACGCGCTGGAGGCCCCGTATTTCAGGTCCCCGGCCAGTGGGCAGCCGAGATGCGCAAACTGGGCCCGGATCTGATGATGGCGCCCCGTCAGGAGGCGAACCTCCAACAGCGCCCGCGTCCTGCCGGTCTTCAGGACCCGATAATCCAGAATTCCGGGACGGCTCCCTTCCACCGGCTGGTCGTGGGCCAGCGACAGATTGCGCCGACCATCCCGCACCAGATGATGCTCCAGGCGCCCCTCTCCCGATGGCAGGTTCTGAAAGCCCTCCACCAGGGCCAGGTAGCGCTTGTCGACCTGGCGGGTGCGAAACTGACCGAAGAGGGCCCGGGCCGCGGCGCGCCCCCGGGCGACCGCCATCAGCCCCCCCGCAGGTCGGTCCAAACGCTGCACCGGGTGCACCGGATCCCCGGGAAGGCTGCGGGCCACCCAGTCCAACACCGAGAGAACGCCGGAAGGGTCGGGCTGGGACGGCATGCCGACCGGTTTGTCCAACACCACCAGCACAGGGTCGGAGTACAGGATCTGGGGTTCCATCCCACCCCGGATTCGCTGCTGCACGCGCCCCGCCTGCGCGGTGGGAAGGCGAGATTCTGCTCCCGGGAAACCTGTCCCGCCCGGCAGGCTTCGGGACTGAAAAATGATTGAAATTGGCCATTGGCCGTCGGTTAACATCCCAGACATCGAATCCAGGCGCCTCCGGTTGTTCAATGAGACTGTCAGAGATCAAGACCTCATCCGGCCCAGACGGGCCTTGCTTCCACAAATGGAGGACCCGGAAATGACCCTCAGCGTGACCGGCGCGGTCCAGCCCCAGATTCCTTCCCAGGCCCTGGCCCCCAAGGCCGAGGCCTCCCCGGCCTCAACGACTCCTGAATTGGCGGTCGCCCCCTCGCGCTCGCTGGACAGCGTGGCCCTGGGCAGCAACGAAACCGGCAACGCGATCGCCACCACCGCGGGCGGAATGCTGGGACTGGGCATGGTCATCCCGGGCCTGTATGCCGGCGTCCTGGGCGGAGCCGTCGTGGGAACCATGCTGGGCGCCGGACTGGGGCCCGCCGTGGCTTCGATCACCAGCAAGGGGGCCCTGGGATTCCTGAGCACCACCTGGCAGACCGCGGGCACCGCAGCGCGCGCCGGGATGTTCATCGGTGGAGCCAGCGGACTGGTGGGCGGATGGAAGACCGGAACCGGGATCGGCAACGCCGTGGGCCGCGTCTTCGGTGCCGAGAAGGAAGCCGAGAAGCCCTCGGCCCCGGTCAAGATGAAGGGCCTGAAGGGCGTCTATGCCAGCCTGGTCTCGGGTGGTGGATTGGCCTCCGGGGCGGTGGGAGGCGGAATCCTGGGTGCCTCGGTGGCAGCCTCCGGCAGCCTGATCAGCGGACTGGCCGGCAAGGGCTTCCAATGGGCGGCCCTCAGCGGTATGGGCTCAGCGGCCATGATCGGCGGAGGTATCGGTCTGGTGACCATGGGCGTCCTGGGCGGCGTCGGCGGCCACACCATCGCCAAGAACACCCTCAAGGCGGCCAGTTGGGTCAAGGAGAAGGTCACCGACCTGATCCACCCGCAGAAGCCGACCCCCCCTCCGACCACCGCCGAGGCCGGCAAGACCCGAACCGAATAGCCTGGTCGCTTCCCGACGCGAAAAGGCCCGCCCCTGGCGGGTCTTTTCGTCTCTCTTCGCGAACCTTGCGCCTTCCGGGCGCAGGTTGGCCCTCTCTCCGAGGCCCGGCACGCCCTCTGGAATTCCCGAAAGAGACGAGGAAGTCACCGTGCAGAACCTCTACATCACCCTGTTGTTCCTGGCCTGCACCACCACCGCCTGGGCCCAGTGGGGGGCCAGCGCCCCTTGGATCCGACACACGCTCCCCTCCGACCCGGCCTACGTCCCCTTGAAGGTCTCCTTCGAGTTGCCGGACTACATGGCCCGCTCGGCCTCTTCCGAGATTCCCCAATGGAAACACTTCACGGGCGACCTGGATTACTTCCAGGTCCTTTTCGGAGGGCACGATCCCAAGATCGTCCGCGCTTCGGATCCGGACATGACCGACGAAGAAGCCAACCAGGTCCTTCGCGAGCGGACTTTGAAGCAGATCACCGAAAAGCCCGAGACCTACCGCCTGCTGGATGCCGCCTTCCAGATCCGCTCGGCCGACGGAGCGCGGATTCCCGCCATCCTGTACCAGGAAGTCGACTCTTCCGAGGATGTGGCCCTGCAGCGCAAGGTCCTCAGCGAAGCCCTGGCCTCGCTGCCACCCGCCGAGCGCGAGGTCGAGATCCGCAAGAACCTGGATGCCCTGTCCCAGGACGTGACCTTCCACCTGGCGGGCTTTGCCCGAGGCAAGAAGCTGCTGGTCACCGTCCACTTCACGAAGACCAACGCCGAGGCCAAGAAGGAGATCCTGAACCGCTTCCTGGCCAGCCTGATCGTCGGCTGAGAACCTCCCCCTGGCGCCTTCACCCACACCGCGATCGCACAAGACCTGGTGGGGGCAAAGGCGCGCAGGGGGCGCTAACGTTGACGGGCCAGCCACTCGACCGGGGCATGGTCATCGGTCAAGGACCGGTCCGGCCGGACCCTCAGGGCCGAGCGCAGGACCCGACCGTGTTCACCGGCCTGCGCGGCCAGGGGGAAGGGCGTCCGGGCATCTTTCAAGGCCAGAAGCGTCAGGTTCTGCAAGGAGGTCGTGCCCAGGCGAGGGTCGACCTGGAAGAGGAAGACCCGGGGGAAGACCTGACGATAGGACGCCACCTGGCGGCGGAGGAAGGCCGCCCCCTGGCCCTCGGGAGCCCCCAGCAGGTTGGCCAGGACCACCCCACGAGGGACCAGTGCCCCCGAGACCCGGCGCAGGGCCTCCACCGTGGTCAACTGGAACGGGATCGTGTCGCTGGTTCCGAAAGCATCCATGAAGACCACGTCGTAGGGTCCCGGCCGGCGGTTCAGGAAGACCCGGCCGTCCTCGTGGAAGACCCGAACCCGGGGATCGGATCGATGGCGGAAGAACCGTCGGGCGATCTCGTCCATGGCGGGGTCGATCTCCACCACGTCCATCTGCGACCAGGGATTCCATCCCAGGAAATCCTTGGGCCACGCAAAGCCTCCCCCACCGATCAGCAGGGCGCGCCGGGGCTCGGGCAGGATGTGGTTGACCAGGCGGAAGGCGCGCAGGCAGTCGAAGACCAGCTCGTCACTGTCCAGGTAGCTGGCAGCCTGGGCGCCTCCGGGGCTGTCGACCAGAAGGTTGAGCGGGCGGCCCTGGACATCGCGGCTGCGGACCACTCGGACCCGGCTGTAGGGCGTGTCGACATCCAACAACAAGCCCGGATCCGTTGAGCGCGAGTCCTGCCAGGTCAGGGCGGCCAGGACCAGGGCCATGGCCAGCAAGGGCATCCAGCGCCGCGCACAGAAGGGCAGGGCCACCAAGACCTGAACCCCGGCCACCAGGAACAGGAGCCGGGTGCTGCCCAACCAGGGGATCAGGAAGAATCCCGCGGCGAAGGTCCCCAGGATGCTGCCCGCGGTGGAGACGGCATACACGGTCCCGATGTGCCGGCCGGCCTCCTTCAGACCGGATATCCCCAGTCGGGTGGCATAGGGCGACACGCACCCCAGCACGACGCTGGCTGGCGCAAAGAGGACCAGGGAAACCAGCAGCGAGTGGAGCTCGACCCTGCCCGCCGGCACGCCCCAGCCCAGAATGGGTTCGGAGAGCAGCGCGGTCAGGGCGATCAGAAGCCCGGATCCCATCAGGAGAAGACCCAAGCTGTCGGAATCCCGACGGGAATCGGCCAGGACCCCCCCGATCCAGTAGCCCAGGCTCAAGGCTCCCAGGACCACCCCGATCAGGCTGGTCCAGACCACCAGTCCAGAGCCCAGGAAGGGGGCCAGCAGGCGACTCCCCACCAGCTCGAAGGTCATGACCACGGCCCCGGACAGGAAGACCGACACGTACAGGAGTCTTCCCGAGACCGGCATCCCGTTCCGGTGCGCAGAGTCTCGTCCGGGATCCGGAGCCGGAATCCGCGACCTGCCGCGGCATTCAGCGGCGGATTCCGGCTGATGGTCTGGCATCAACTCGCCTCCTCCTCCCCCCCGCGGAGACGCCTCTCCTACAGCCTCGCCACCGTCTCGGCAAGGGGTCTGCGCTCCGCGTGGCGGGGACTGGGCAGAGCGTCCTGGGCAGGATGGCCCAGGGTCAGCAGACAGTGGATGCGCTCTTCGGCCGGAAGCCCGAACGCTCGGTGGACCTTCGGGGTGTCCATCCAGCACACATAGCAGGTGCCCAGGCCCAACTGGGCGGCTTTGAGCATCATATGGGTGGCCACGATCGCCACGTCGGTCTCGTCGCTGGGATGCCCCGTGAAAGGGTTGACCCAGCAGGCCTCGGGGGTGCCGCAACACAGAAGGAGGACGGGCGCGTTGAAAGCGCTGGGAATCAGGGCCCGGGCCTTGGCCAGGGCCTCCGGGCTCTGGATCACGTAGACCCGCTGCGGCTGAAGGTTCTTGGCCGTCGGCGCCAGGCGTCCGGCCTCCAGGACTGCCTCCAGGTCCGCTTCCTCCACGGGCTTCTCGGAATACTTGCGAACGGAGTAGCGTTCCGCCATCAAACGGGTCAGGTCCATCATCAACCTCCTGCAGCCGTCGAGCTGGACCCGATCCCAGTCGGTTTCGGAGGGTTCCAGCCTCGTCTCGGGATCTCGTCTCCAGGCCGCCAGGCCGCGGAGCCGAGCCTCTGTGCAGCAGGGGTTCCCAGAAGGCCCCTCCATGACCTGCCAGGGGATCCCACCTTGGACGCCCGGGGGGGGCCGAAGGAAGAACCCGCTCGGAGCGCCCGGTTCCTCCATGAGACGGGCCCGGCCTTGGCAGCCGGGCCCGTCAGGTCCTGCCCAAAGGAGGGATGTCAGGCGATCGTGATGTCCTTGTTCAGATAGACATCCTGGATGGCGTGCAGCAGGGCGGCTCCCTCAGCCATCGGGCGCTGGAAGGCCTTGCGGCCGGAGATCAGGCCCGTGCCGCCGGCACGCTTGTTGATCACGGCAGTCTTGACGGCCTGCTGCAGGTCGTTCTCGCCCGAGGGACCACCCGAGTTGATCAGGCCGGCGCGACCCATGTAGCAGTTGGCCACCTGGTAACGGGTGAGATCGATCGGATGGTCGGTGCACAGCTCCGAGTACATCCGCTTGTCGGTCTTGCCGAACTTCACGGCGGTGAATCCGCCGTTGTTCTCGGGCAGCTTCTGCTTGATGATGTCGGCCTGGATGGTGACTCCCAGGTGGTTGGCCTGGCCGGTCAGGTCTGCGGCCACATGATAGTCGACCCCGCCGGTCTTGAAGTCGTCGTTGCGGGTGTAGCACCACAGGATCGTGGCCATCCCCAGCTTGTGGGCGTGCTCGAAGGCCTCGGCGATTTCGATGATCTCCCGACGCGAATCCTCGCTGCCGAAGTAGATGGTGGCCCCCACGGCCACCGCGCCCATGTTCCAGGCCTGCTCGATGGTTCCGAACAGAACCTGCTCGGGAGTGTTGGGGTGGGTCATCAGCTCGTTGTGGTTGATCTTCACCACGAACGGGATCTTGTGGGCATACTTGCGGGCCACGGCGCCCAGGACGCCAAAGGTGGAGGCCACCGCGTTGCAGCCGCCCTCGATGGCCAGGCGGACGATGTTCTCGGGATCGAAATACATCGGGTTCTTGGCGAACGAGGCGCCCCCGGTGTGTTCGATGCCCTGGTCCACGGGGAGGATCGACATGTAGCCGGTGTTGGCCAGACGGCCGGTGCCGAACAATTGCTGCAGGCTGCGCAGGACCTGAGGTGTGCGGTCGGAGTGGGCCATCACGCGATCGATGAAGTCCCCTCCGGGCAGGTGGAGCATGGACTTGTCGATGGTCTTGCACTGATGCTGGAGCAGGAACTCGGCTTCCTCGCCCAGCAGGGCTTCGATTCCGGCAAGCCGGGTGGTATCTGCGGTCAGGGTCATGGTCTGTTCATCCCTTCAATTGGGTCTTCCGGTTGCGCAGAGCGGGTTCGGGCCAGTCGGGTCCCGCCTCCCTCTGCACGGTCTCCCCCGCAAGGGTGCCCGGACGGGAAGGATTCGCCTCCGGCAGGACATCCCTTCTTCCCTGGGCCAGGGACCTCGAAACGTTCCACCTGGTAGCGGTTCCCGACCAGATAGAGGGGGGCCCCCAGGGCGCTCACGGAAATCTTCAGGGCATGGATCAGGAGCGAGATGGCCACCGCCTGGTCCGGAGTGGCCCCCAGGGGATTCCAGAAGACGATGGAGGCCAGCTCCTGGGTGCCCACGGCGTTCACCGAGACCGGCAGGTGGTTGAGCACCCGGAAGATGGGGGTGAAAGCCAGGAACAGCAAGGGCGACAGTTCCAGACCCAAAGCGTCGGCGATGCTGGAGAAGGCGAGCCCCTCCAGAAGTGGCGAGGCCAGATTGATGGCGGAGGCCGCCAGGAAGGTGGCCGGGTGCCGACGATACTGCTGGAGGACGGCCAGGAACCCGGCCGTGGGCACTCCCAGGCTGAAGCGCTCCAGAAGCGGAGCTCCCGACCGCCCGGCCGACAAGGCCAGGCAGGTGCTCCCCGCGAAGGCCAGGGCCAGGGCCAGCAGGAACAGACCCATCAACCAGTCAAGACGCAGATGGGCCAGCGGTGGCCAGAGGCTCTGGAGGAAATCGGGCGCCTCGGCTCCCCGCAGCAAGGGGAAGGCCGCCGCGTAGGACAGCCCCGTCGCCACCAGGAGGGCCAGGAAGGCAGACCATCGCTCGACGAGCACCGAGGCGGCGGCCTCAACCCGGGGCACCCCGAAACCCGACAAGGCGAAGACCCGATAGACGTCCCCTCCCAATCCGGAGGGGATCAGGTTGTTCAGGAAAAAACCGATCATCGACAGGCGCACCGCCTGCCCAAGATGCAGACGGAAGCCCAAGGGGATCAGCAGGACCTGCCAGGCCAGGCTCGAGGCCAGGGCCGCCCCGAGGAAAAGCACGAAGGCCTCCGCCAGGGGCAGCGGGCGACAACGGACCAGAAGTCCTCCCAGGTCCTCCAGTTCGACCAGGCTCAAGGCCCAGGTCAGAAGCACCGCACCCAAGGCCAGGCGTGCGAGCCAACGCCAGGGCGACGGCCGGGAGGGTCTCACCGTCAGGGCGTGGGGACGGTCTTGGCCTGGTCCGGTTTGCCTGGGTCCCCGGCGTCTCCGTGCACCGGAGCCTGGATGGTGGCGGGCGTGCTGGGCAGCGTCGTCGCGGCGGGCTCACCGAAGAAGAGCCCATAGACCTGCAGGATGATGATGATCACCAACAGGCCGATGATGATGTCGTCTTTGCGGTCACTCATGGTGGGGCCCTTCCTTCCGCCGAGAGGCGGTCGGCTCCTCCTCCAATCGGACCGGTTTCCCATCCACGAAGCGCAGCCCGGCCGGGATCCGGTAGACCCGGACCCGATCCGGCCACTCCTCGGGTTCGCCCAGGAAGTGGCCGAGCAGGACGTGCATGCGCTCGCGCGCAGCCTGGCGCAGCAACTTGTCGTGGATCACCAGATAGCGGAAGTGGAACCTCGAGAGGTCTTCCAACCCCTGCTGGAGCTGGGCTTGAGAGCGGAAGGGCAGATCCTCACGAGCGTGCTCCATCATGAACAGGTAGTTGGCAAAGGCGTTCTGATAGACGAAGAAGGGGACGGTCCCTTCCACCCGATTGGGCATGGCCTTCCGGTGGAAGACCTGGTAGTAGAAGTACTCCCCCGGCAGCAGCTCACCGCGATAGCGCTGGATCGGATAATCGATCAGCCCCGATTCCTGAGGGTCCTCGGCCAGAGTCCGGCAATACTCGGGGACCCGGGCGCTGGACTGGGGGATCGGGAAGGGCGCCGGAGAGAACATGGTCACGTCGAAGAGCAGGCCCAACACCAGCGAGCCCACCAGCAGGGCCTGGTCGCGCACGGCCCAGCGCCGCAGAAGCCCGGCCAGGGCCAGCGACGAGAGGACCCCCAGGCTCAGCATCACCATGGCGGTGAAGCGGTATGGGATGGAGACCTGCGAGAAGAAGGGGAAATAGTTGAAGAAGAACATGTAGATCGGCGAGCGGATCTCGGTGTAGATCTCGTCGCTGACGTACATGAACGGTCCCAGGCTGAACATCGCGAAGACCAGGGCCAGGAAGAGCCAGAAGCGGGTTCGACGTCTCCTGGGGCCGAGCCCCAGGCCCAGGCCCACGACGACCAGCGTCATCCAGCCCGCGTAGGAGACCCGCGTCAACTTGTCGACGGTGTAGCTTCGGGTGACGTAGGCCTTGCCCGGCCGGACGAAGTCCACCAGGCGGACGACGTTCAGGAAGCGCATGGACAGATGCACGTCCACGTTTCCAGAATGTCGCTTGCGGAAAACCAGCGACTCCTCGCTGTTGATCGTCCGCCGGAACTCGAAGGCCGGGCCCGCCACCAGGACGGCCGCCACCAGGACCATCATCAAGGGAGCCCGCAGGGCATGCCGCCAGAACCTGTCAGCCAGGTCGCTGAGGCCCTCACCCTGCCCGGAGACCAGAAGGAAGTCGGCCCGACGAAGCAGGGTCCGAAGAACGGCCAGACCCAACTGCAGCGCGACCCCCAAGGCAGCCCAGGTGGCCAGGAAGGGAAGAATCGGCACGTCAGGCCAGGCCATGCGCAGAAGTGGAACCGAGACCAGGGCCACCAGGACGAGCATTCTGGCGTGGGCGGAGAAGAAGGAGCGGTAATCCGCCAGCGGCTCCCCCTCTTCCCTCAACCGGGGGGGGCGGGCGTGGCGCAGAAGCAGACACACGGCCATGGTCACTGTCAGGAAGACCGTTCCCAGGATCCATTCGGCGCCTCCCTGTCCCAGGAACGGCATGGCCACCAGGATGGCGGCAGCGCACGGCAGCAACAGGCTCAGGGAGACCAGGAAGGGCAGGTGGGGTGCCAGGAATCTGCCAGCCCCTTGGACTCCGAACCAGCGGATGCGCCAGGCCTTCCAGGCCCGGGGCACGACGAAGAGCGCCTGAAGTCCGGCCAGGCCCAACAGCCAGGGCGGCCAGGTCGGCAGGGTCCCCAGGATCCAGAATCCCAACGCGGCCTCCCCGAGCAGCAGCAGGCCGGTTGGCACCAGCGCTCCGACAGCCGACCAGGAGGCTCCGGCCGTCGCCCCTCCCCGGAGCCGCGCCAGGAGCCAGACGCTGCCGCCCAAGGCTCCAGCCACCACCAGGAAGTCCAGGGCAGCTCCCTGGAAGGGGTCCAGCAGCCGCGGCAGGCGTCCCAGGGCGAAAAGGACCAACGCGAACCCCAGCAGCCCCACCTGGAACGTCCTGGACCAGGGCGGACGCAGGGCCGCAAGGGCGGCAGCAACCAGGGCGCCCAGAGGCCTCCGGAAGCGCCGCGCCTGGACGGCGAGATAGTAGAACGTCGCGAACAGGACGCAGAAGGTCCCGTAATACCAGCACCCGATGGTGGCCAGCGCAAAGAAGACGGCGGAGCGCACGGCGTCGGCCGGCCGGCTGTTCCGCAGCATCCGGATGAAGAACAGGCAGAACAACGGGATCCAGCCCAGGTTGATGGCCTCGGTGACCCCGGAGGTCAGATAGGCCATCATATAGGCGGAAAAACCATAGACGGCTCCGCCAAAGAAGGCGGCGTAGCGATTGCCGGAGAGCTCTCGAGCCAGGCACCACCCGCCGACCGCAGCCAGCACGAGGTTGAACAGGACCATCAGGTTGTAGACCGTGGCCGGCTCCCAGACGAGCTGCAGCGGGGTGGAGATCAGGGCGTTGAGGGGGTCGATGAAGAAGAGGGCCCCACCGTAGGGGGCATTGAGGAGATGGGTGTGGAGGGGCAGGACGTTGGCCTCCAGGAGGCACCTCTTGACCCACCACATGCCCCACAGATGCTTCCAGACGTCGCTCTCCAGGTCGCCCAGGACCGACCCGGTGAAGTCCAGCACCAGGGGAAAGGTGAAGACCAGGGCCAGGAGGGTATACAACGGGAAGACCCACAACAGGTCCAGCCCCATGGGTCCAAGCCCGGAAGGCATGGCCTGCAACGGACGGGGGAGAACCCGACGCCAGGTCGGCAGGCAAACAGATTCCGAGCGCTGGACGGCGCTCGGAGCATGAGAAGTTCTGGCCAAGTCTCCAGCATTATAGCGGGAAATGGAACCGGGGGGCAGGCCTTTCGACCCGTCCCCCGGATCCTGCTTCCGGCCCGCCCGGTTCCCCCGGACGGGTCGGAAGACTCTGGGGCTCTCCCAGGCAGGGTTCAGGCGGGAGTCAGGCAGGCCTCCAGATCCGCCTTCACGGTTCCGATGGGGGTCAGGCCGAACTTCTCGACCAGGACCTGGATCACCGGAGGCGTCAGGAAGGCCGGCAGGCTGGGACCGAGTCGGATGTTCTTGATGCCCAGGTGCAGCAGGGTCAGCAGGATGCACACCGCCTTCTGCTCATACCAGGACAGGATGAACGACAACGGGAGTTCGTTGACGGTGCAACCGAAGGCCTCGGCCAGGGCGCCGGCGACGCGGATGGCGCTGTAGGCATCGTTGCACTGCCCCATGTCCAGCAGACGCGGGATGCCGCCGATGGTCCCGAACTCCTGGTCATAGAAGCGGTACTTGCCACAGGCCAGGGTCAGGATCACCGCGTCCTTCGGAACCGAGGCCGCCATCTCGGTGTAGTAGTCCCGACCCAGCTTGGCTCCATCACAGCCCCCGATCAGGAAGAAGTGGCGGATCGCTCCGGACTTCACGGCCGCGATGACCTGATCGGCCACATTCAGGACGGCATTGTGGCCAAAGCCCACCAGGACGGTCTTCTCGGGGGCGTCCTCGGTGAAGCCGGGGGCTTCCAGGGCCGCCTGGATCACCTCCGAGAAGTCGTGGCTCGGGCAGTGGGTCACGCCCGGCCAGGCGACCAGGCCGGTTGTGAAGATGCGGGCCTTGTAGGTCTCCTTGGGCTTCTGGATGCAGTTGGTGGTCATGAGGATCGCGCCGGGGAAGGCGTCGAACTCGCGGGCCTGATCCTGCCAGGCGCCACCGTAGTTGCCGACCAGATGAGGGTACTTCTTCAATCCGGGATAGCCGTGGGCCGGCAGCATCTCGCCGTGGGTGTAGATGTTGATGCCCTTGCCCTCGGTCTGCTTGAGGAGCTCCTCGAGGTCCTTCAGGTCATGTCCGGAGACGACGATCGCCTTGCCCTTGACCGGGGTGATGCGGACCGGAGTCGGCACCGGATGCCCATAGGCGCCCGTGTTGGCGCGGTCGAGAAGCTCCATGACCTTGAGGTTCCACTCGCCACAGCGCAGGCAGCGGGCCAGAAGGTCGCCCACCTCGAACCCGCCCTCCCCCAGGAAGCGCATCTCGCCCAGGAAATAGCGATCCACCTCGGGGTCCTGCTGGCCCAGGATGCGGGCGTGGACCGCATAGGCGGCGGTGCCCTTCAGGCCATACAGGAGCAGCTCGCCCAGGCCGACCAGGTCCTTGCCCAGGCGGTCCATCCGATGGGGGATGGAGACCTCCTCGCCCTGTTGAATCATCCCCTCGAGCGTGGCAGCGGGGGTCCAGACGGCCGGACCGACCGGCTGTTCCGGCTTCAGGCCGCGGGCCAGGCACAGAGAATTGTACTTCTGGCGGACCTCATCGCGCAGCTCGGCGCCCTGGCGCAGGATCCCCGCCAGGCGTTCGGGGTCGAAGTTCACGTTGGTGACCGTGGTGAACAGGGCTTCCAGGACGTACTCCGTTGCGGCCCGATGGTGCTCCCCCAGGGCCTCGAGGCGGTCCGCCCAACTGGCCAGCCCCATGGCGGCATGCACCAGGAGGTCCTGAAGGGCAGCGGTCTCGGGATCCTTCCCGCAGACTCCGAAGGTGACGCAGCCGGTCCCCTGGGACGTCTGCTCGCACTGGTAACAGAACATGGACATGGTTGACTCTCCCCGATCGCGGTCAGTCCCTGGCCGCCAGGAGTCCGGGGCCTTGAGGCGCCTGCGGGCTTCGGCGTCTGGACTGGTTGCGGATTCCACCGCATGATGCGACCTGGAGGGAGCGAATTCCTTGTCCTGGATCAAGCTGGGTCATTGGGTGATCAACGAGCGGGGATTGGCCCAGCGGCGCACCAGGGTCCAGCTCATCTCGCCTCGGCGAAGCATTCCCAGGACCACGCCCGCCATCTTGACCAGGTTGCACCCCTGGGCGAACCAGGCCACCAGGCGGGGGTTGCGCTGCAGGAATCGGCTGTCGGCCATCCAGTAGAGCAGGCGGGAAGGCAGGAACTCCTTGGTGATCAGCACCAGCATGGCGGCCCAGAAGAGATCTTCGGGGGGGCGGGGAAAATCCAGGCTGACCCGGATCTGCTGGAAGGTCTTGTTGCGCTCTCCCTCCAGATCGGCCTCGGTGATCTTGCCTTCCGCCAGCAGCCGGCGAGCCAGCCGGGTGTTTGGGAAGACCACGATGCTGAAGAGGTAGAGCTGGAAGTGTCCTCGAGGGAAGCTCATCAAGAGCTCGAAGAGGTGGCGCTTGTCTTCCCAGGTCGATTCGACGTCGTCCAGGATCACCTGATAGCGGGCATCCAGACCCAGCCGGCGGAAGAGCTGCACGCACTCCAGGATCTTCTGGTCGGTCACATGCCGATCATAGAGTTCATGGGTCACCCGATGGGTGTTCTGGATGCCCATGTAGACCACGTCCAGACCGCAGTCGCGCAGACGGGTGAAGAGATCCTCTCCCACCAGTTTGGGCTCGATGAAGACCTCGAAGGGAAGCCCGACCTCCTCGGGATAGCGCCGGGTGAACTCCTCATACCAGGCTTTGGAGTACAGGAAGACCTCGTCGTCGAAGCGGATCCTCTTCATCCGGGGAAAGACCCGACGAGCCTGCCGGATCTCCCGCAGCACCGAGTCCACGCTCCGGGTCCGGTAGTAGCGCCCCTGCCCCCTGTACAGCTCGGAGAGCTCGGAGTTGTAGCAGTAGGCGCACTTGAAGACGCATCCCCTGGAGTTCATCATCTGGAAGCAGGGGTCCGAAACCATGGGGTCACCCTGCCGCACCGAACGCCCCATCACGAAGTACTTGTCCGGAGAGGTGTAGTCCCGGAAGGGAAGCTCGTCCAGGGCCTGGACGGTGGGCCCCACGGGATTCCGAGAGATCTCACGGCCATGCCGGACGTACAGCCCTGGCAGGTCGGAGCAGTCGATTCCCAGGGACATCCGGTCCAGAAGCCGGATCAGGGTGATCTCCCCTTCGCCCCGGCAGACCAGGTCGGCTTCCTGGATGCAGCGTTCCGGGTCCAGGACGGCGTGGGTCCCCCCCCACATGATCTTCAACTCCGGGCAGTGCTGGCGAAGGACCCGGGTGATCTCGACCGCCACCTTGTGGTAGGCCGAGGCACGGACGGAGATCCCGACCAGGCCCAGGTCGTGCTCGCGCACCAGTCGGACCAGGTTGGCCAATTCCTGTGGACGGGGCCAATCCAGGGAGTTGTTCACCCAATCCTTGAAGTAGATCTCGACGGTCCGGTAGCCTGCTGCCCGAGTGCAGGCTGCCAGCACGCGTACGGCGTTGTTCTCGACGTCATACAGGGAGATCAGCCCCAGGTTGAGGCGCTCATCCCCCGGACCGGGGCAGATGGCGCGGGCCTCAGGTCCAGCGTGACGCATCCAGGGGGTCGATTCCAGGTGACCCGGACTGGGGCCGGGGTGAGGGTTCGCTGCCTCCAAGTTGGTCTGCCTCCCGCTCGGCCGCTGACGAATGGCCCTCCCGAAACCGGGGACCGGCGGCTCCCGGGGCCCATTATGGCAGAACACCCGCAGGAAAAGAAAGGGGCTGGCCCGCAGGCTCCCGGCGACGCGGGAGTTCTCCGCGACGCGCCCGGGGAACGACGGAGTCCGGCAGGTGCACGGGTTCCAGGGTTCCCCGCCCTCCCGGACCCCGATACCCCAACTCCTGCATGCCCAGGAGGCGCTGAACCCGACGGACCAGGCGATCGACGAACGAGGCGCTGAGGACGTCCCTCTCGGTCAGGCGCAGGGTCGGCAGCCCCAGGACCTCCTGCCGATGATGGCTTTCGGAGGTGATGGTCCCGCCCTCATCCACCTCGACCAGCACCCAGTCCACCCTCTCGCCGGTGCGGACTCGAAGCAAAACGTCGGGGACCAGGACCTCTCCAGCGACTTCGACGGGCACGCGGGGCCAGTACAGGACTTCCGGAGTGCCGCCCAGGAACAGGGCGGGGTGACGGCGATTCCTCATCTTCAGGGGTCTCCTTCCTGCCGGCCCGCTCGTCGGGGGCCTGTCCCAAGACTGCGCCCGGCTCCTGGGCGGGTTCTGGGATTCCGCGGGGGAGATCTTTCCAGGAGATTGAACTTCCGTGAACACCTTTGCGTGCACCCGCCCTCACCAGGCCCGGGTTCTGTTACAATCTCTGGAATGAAAGCGGCGCTCCCAGGGCCTCCAATGGCCGGGCGCCCTGGTCAACCTGCCACGGAGGACGGGAATGAAGGTTCTTCTGATCAACGCCCCCCGGATCAACTCGATCTGGTGTGGGGTTCCGGACATCTTCAACGGGAAGGACCAGCACCTGTTCCCGCCGCTGGGGATCATGTATCTGTCGGCCTGGCTCAAGAAGCACACCGACCACGAGGTCATGATCGTGGACCCCAACGCGGACCTGCTTGGCTTCGCCGCCATCGAAAAGCGGATCCGCGAGTTCGGTCCGGACATCGTCGGGATCACGGCCATGACCCACAACCTGATCGACGTGCACCAATGCGCCGAGGTCACCAAGCGGGTGGATCCGGGCATCCACGTCACGGTGGGGGGCCCCCACGCCGTCAGCTTCCCGGAGGAGGCCATCCGGTTGCCGCACGTGGACTCGATCGTCATCGATCGGGATGCCGAGGTGACCTTCGGCGAATGGGTCGACGCCCTGGCTGGACGACGGCCGCGCCACGAAGTCGCCGGCGTCTACTACCACGAACCCGACGGAACGGTGGTCCGCAACCCGGCCCGCCCGATCCTCAAAGACCTCTCCCACCTGCCCTACCCGGACCGTAGCGGCGTCGACCTCACTCAATACTACACTCCGGGGATGACCGGCATGGTGGCCACCACGATGGCGACCACCCGAGGTTGTCCGCAAGGCTGCAAGTTCTGCCTGTCGACCTCGGCCTTCAGCACGCGCACCCCCGAAGACGTGGTCGACGAGATGGAGCACTGCCTGGGGATGGGGATCCAGGAGGTCCAGTTCGTCGACGACATCTTCAACGCCCCGGCCAGCCGGGTGGTCGCCATCTCCGACGAGATCCTGCGCCGAGGCATCAAGATGGCCTGGGGCTACAAGGCGACCGTCAACGCCACCACCTACGCCTCCCTGGAGCGGGCCAAGGAAGCCGGCTGCACCAAAGGTCACTTCGGAGTCGAGACCGGCACGGTGGAGGGCCTGCAAGCCCTGGGCAAGACCTTCGTCAAGCTGGAGCACGTCCGCCAGGTCTTCAAGTGGTGCCGAGAGCTGGACCTGACCTCGTGCGCCTACATCATGATCGGGACCCCGGTCGAGCGCAGCCAGGACGACATCTACCGGACCATCGAGTTCGTGAACGAACTGGACCCGGACTACGTCGTGTACGCGATCACCAGCCCCTACCCCCACACCCCTTTGTGGAAGGAGGGAGCCCGGCTGGGCCTGTGGGACGAAGGTGTCTGGAGCGACTTCATGCGGAACCCGACTCCCGAACTGGCGGCCCGGATCCCCACGGTCTGGACCCAGCACATGAGCAAGGACGAGCTGCTGCGGATCTTCAAGGAGGTCAACCGCAAGTTCTACTTCAACCCCCGCAAGGTCCTGCGCACCCTGGCCCGGGTCTCCAATCTCAAGGAGGTTCAGCGCATCGCTCAGGGCGGACTGGCCATCGCCAAGCTGCAGTTGATGAACGCCGCCGGAAGACGGATCTAAGGGGTCGGCTTGAGGACCTCCTCCCGTCCCCACCTCTCAGTCGTCATCCCCGTCTACCAGGAACAGGACAGCCTGGAGACCACGGTCGAGGAGACCTTCCGGGTCCTCGAAGAACTGGGACGCTCATTCGAGGTCCTGGTCTGTGACGATGGCAGCCTGGACCAGACCCCTCTGATCCTGGGCCAGCTCCAGACGCGCCATCCCCAGCTTCGCGCCCTGAGCCACCCCACCAACCGCGGCGTGGCCCAGGCTCTCAAGACCCTGTACTCCAGCGCCCGGGGAGAATGGGTCGTCTTCCTGCCTGCGGACGGGCAGGTCCGCGCCGACCAGATCCCCAGACTCTTGCGGCACCAGGATTTCCCGGTGGTCCTGGGCCGACGCCAGCCCCGACGCGATCCACTCCCGCGCCGACTGGCCTCCTGGGGGTTCAACTTCTTGATTCGAACGCTGTGGGGCCTTCAGGTGCGGGACGTGGACTCGGTCGTCCTGTACCGGCGGGACGTCCTGGAGGTCGAGTTCCGCTCGAGGGAACTGTGCCTGCCCGTCGAGGTCCTCCTCAAAGCGGTGCGCCGAGGGATGGCCTATGCCGAGGTGCCGATCGAGCACCACCCCCGACGCTCAGGCCGAGCCTGGGGCGCCAACCCCAGGGTCGTGGTGCGCACCCTCATCGACCTTCTGCGGGCCTGGTGGCACCCCGCTCTCTGGGGGTAGACTCAACCTGTTCCGAAGGCCTTGACCACCCTTTCCATGGTCGCCTCCACCCACCCGGCGTCCCGGGACTGCACCACGACCCGGGCGACGGGCTCGGTGTTCGAAGGCCGAACCAGCACCCACCCCCCGTCTTCAAAGGTCAGGCGAAGACCATCCGGCCGATCCGCCACGGCCCGGGGAAAGAGGGCTCGGACCCGGGCATAGCGCTGCTCCAGGCTGCATTCGTCCTCCAAAGGAACCTTGAGCTTGCCCATCGGAAGGTCGGGGAGGGTGGCCACCACCTCGGAGATCGGCCGACGTCTTCGGGCCAGGACCTCCAACACCAGGGCAATGCCGGTCAGGCTGTCGCGGCCCATGGCGACCTGGGGCAGGATCACCCCCCCGTTCCCCTCTCCTCCGAAGGCGACGACGCCGTTCGCCCTCTCGCGCGCCAGGGCCCGCGAGAGGTTGACCTCGCCGACCCGCGTCTCGACGATCCGGGCGCCGTGCCGGGCGACGACGGCGTCGAGTGCCCGCGTCGTAGCCACGTTGCGGACGACGGCCACTTCTTGCCCCGGGAAACGGCCCAAGAGATGATCGACCGCCAGGACCAGGGTGAACTCATCTCCCAAAGGTTCGGCCTTCTCGGAGACCAGGGCCAGACGATCGGCGTCCAGATCCTGGGCAACCCCCAGATCGCACGCGTGCTCACGGACGGCGGCGCATAGAGCCGAGAGGTTCTCGGGCAAGGGCTCCGAGTCGCGCCGGGCCTGCACGGGGACCACCCGACAGCCCAACTCGGCCAGGAGGCGAAGGGTCGGCTCGGTCCCGGCCCCACCCGCCGAATCGACCGCCACCTGGAAACCCACCTGTCGGATGCTCGGCACGTCGACCTGACCCAAGACCCGGTCCAGGTGCGCGCGCACGGCCTGCTCGTGCCGGTCCTCGACCGCCGGGGCCGCGAACTGCGCCGGCGGATCCCCGGTTCGCCGGACCCCCCGGATCAAGGCCTCGGTCTGCAGGGCGTCCAGGACCGTCCGCTCCGGCCCCAGCATGAACTTGAAGCCATTCCAGGGCTCGGGGTTGTGGCTGGCCGTGATCATGACCGCTCCCGCCGCCCGGGTCGGCTCCATGAAGAACTGGACCGTCGGCGTGGGCACCACGCCCAGGTCGAGCAGGCCAAATCCGAAAGGCGCCAGACCCGTCAGCAGGGCTTCCCGAAGCCACAGGCCAGAAGACCGGGTATCCCGAGCCAGAAGGATCGTCGCCTCGGGGTCCCGCGAGGCCACCAGGCGGCCGAAGGAGACCCCGTAGCGCCAAGCGGTCTGGCGGGTCAACGAGCCCCCCACGATCCCCCGAACTCCCGAGTAGCTGACCTTCAGGGTCTCCATGTCACTCCTTCTGCCAGTCCGGCTTGCGGCGATAGACGTCCAGATAGTATCTGCGCATCCTCAAGCGCCGGCCGGCAGCCTCGTCGACGAGGATCGTGGCGCACGGATGCATCTGCAGGATCGAGGCGGGAACCATGGCGGTCAGCGGCCCCTCCACCATCCGAGCCACAGCCGATGCCTTGCGCGCCCCGAAGGCCACCAACAGGCAGCGCCGAGCCTCCATGATGGTGCCGATCCCCATGGTCAGGACGTGTCGAGGCACCGCCTCCCCCGGCGGAAAACCCGGCCGATTGGCGGCGACGGTGTGAGGGGTCAGCGTCTTGAGGCGGGTCCGGGAGGCCAAGGAGGAGCTGGGTTCATTGAATCCGATATGCCCATCCTGTCCCAGCCCCAACAACTGGAGGTCGACTCCGCCCGCCATCCGAATCAGCTCTTCGTAGCGCGCGCAGCAGGCTGGGATGTCCTGAGCCAACCCGTCGGGCACGTGGGTCCTCTCCGGGGCCAGGTCGACCCTTCCGAAGAGATGCTCCTGCATGTACCGCCGATAGGAGGCGGGATGGTCCGAAGCCAGTCCCACGTACTCGTCGAGGTTGAAGGTGGAGACCCGGCGAAAGCTCAGGCCTTCCTCCCGATGCATCCGAACCAGCTCCGCATAGATCGGAATCGGTGTGGCCCCGGTCGCCAACCCCAGGACCGAATCGGGTCGGAGCCTCACCTGCCGCGCGATCAAGTGGGCCGCCAGCAACGCGCCCTCCTGCCCGGTCTCGACCAGGATGACTTCCAAGAGCACCTCGCTTCAGACAGGATCGGACGGCGCTTCGCCCCTCAATCCCCGAAGTCTTGCAACCTCTGACGCACATCCACCGCCAGGCGGTCGACCATCCCCAGGGCGAAATCGACCATGGAAAGGCTCGGGTCCCGCAGCAACGGGCCCAGATCCATGGCGTGTTCCATCAAGGTCACCTGGTCTGGAGCATAGGCGTCGTGATAGGTCGCGTTGGCGCGACGGCGTCCGGAGGTGGCCAGATCGTAGCGCTTGCCCCCCGCGATCTGGGAGTCGTAGACACCCGTCAAGGCAGCCGTCAGGTTCTCGTGGGCGCTGACGTCGAAGTCGACCCGATCCTCGGGCATGAGCCAATCCAGGCTCCTCCAGACCTCACATCCGTAGAATTCCCGGGGATGGTACTCAGGGCCCAGACGGCGCAGGGCCGCCACAACCAGGGTGGCCACGGCCACGTGGCTGGCGTGACGGTCACACAGGCTGTGCGTGTAGAGGACTCGTGGCCGGGTGGCCCTCAGCAGGGCGTCGAGATCCTCGCCGACCTCTCGGCGAGCCGGACCTCGGAGCTCCGCGCTGGAATAGCCCAGGGTCACCAGCGCCCCGTACTCCCCGATGACGGCCGCCTTGTGCTGCTCGTCGCGGCGGACCCGGGCCATCTGATCGTCGGAGAAGTCCGCATAGACCGCACACCGCGAGCTGCCCCGACCGTCGGTGACCGTCACTCCCGAGAACCAGCGGTCCCTGCGGTGCAAGCACTCAAGGATGCCATGCCAGGTCATGAATTCCAGGTCGTCGGGGTGGGCTCCGATCCCCAGATGGGTGGTGCGGGCGAGGGCCTGGGATTCCGGGGTTCGATCCGGAGCAAAAACCTCCGATGCGGAATGGTTCAAGAGCATGTCCAGATGCCTCCGAGGTGCAACACAAGGCCCTTCATCGCGAGCGTCCAGGAGCCCGGGATCAGAGAATATCCTCGGGGCGCAGGAGGTCCAGGAGCAGGCGCGAGTAACGGTCCTGAGGCTTGATGCGGCTGGCTTTCTGGAATCCGACCCGCGCTTCTTCGAACTCACCGGTCTTGTAGGACATCAACCCGTAGTTGAAGGCCGCTTCGAAAGAATCCGGGTCGGCCTGCATGGCGCGCTGGAACTCCTCACGCGCGTCGGGATAGAAGGATTCCTGGTCGGTCAGGGTCAGGCCCATCGTGAAGTGCGTCCGGGCCGCCGCCGGATCCTTGGTCGGCTTGGGCTCGACCTTGACGAAGAAACCGAGCAGTTTGTCGAAGAGGCCGGGCTTGCCGGAGGAAGGCTTCTCGAGATGAGTCCGGGTTTTGATGTTGGCCGAGAAGCCCTTCGGAACCCGGACCTTGAAGTGAGGCTGCTGGTCATACTCGTCCCGCCTCTCCTTGTTGGACAGGATTTGATAGGCGGAGGTGCACTGCGTCATCTTCTCCTGGGCGGCCACCGCGATGTCCTGGTTGAGGTCGGGGTGGTAGCGCTTGGACATGGCCCGGTAGGCGGTCTTGATCTGCTCGGGGGTCGCCGTCGGGGGGATGCGCAGGACGAGATAGGGGTCTCTGTCAGACACAGCAAGGCTCCAATGTAGACTTGGCGAGGCCATTCAACAAATGAACAGCCTCGCCTTCCAAACCTGAAACTCCGTGAGGCCCCAAGGCCTCCCGCCCCTTTACTCCGAAGTTCCGGAATCCCCCGGGTCTCCAGATGCGGGCGACTCCTGGTCCTCGGCGTCCGATCGGGCGTGCGGAGTCTCTGCGTCCCCGGCCAGGATCCGGAGGACCTCCTCGGCGATGCCGGCCTCCCAGCGCAGGGTCGTCCCCCATTCGTTGGAGTGGACCCGACAAGCCTCCAGGAAGCGCTCCAACCGGAAGGCTCCCTCCTCAAGCCTCTTGTCCACGACCAGGAGGACGCCGGCCATGAAATCGTTATAGACCCAATCATCCTGGAAGGCCTCCAGGGCCTCCAGGCGCGCGGGCAGATCGGAGATGGGCAGGCCCAGAAGCCCCCGGAAGGTGGCCTCCAAAGCCCGATGGATGCCCGGTTCGGCGGGCCCGATCCCCTGCTCGAGAAGCGTCAGGGCCCCCGCGACGTCGCCCGACCTGGCCCGGGCCCTGACGGCAGCCTCGGGGTTTCCGGTGGCCAGGTAGCGATCCTCGGCCTCCTGGTAGCGCCCTGCGGCTTCCAGGCTCATCCCCAGGCTGTTCTCCAGGACTCCGACCAGACGCGGGTCCAGACCCTGCTGTTTGAGGATCGTCTCGAACTCGGCGACCGCCTCGGGATAGTTTCCCTGGTACCAATAGCTGAGGGCAACCTCGACCCACAGCCATTGGAAGGCATCGTGTGAAGGCGGCGTGACCTGCATGGCCGCATGGGCCAGCAGCCTGCGCCGCTCGGGTGTGAACTGCTGACAGAGGTGGACATAGAGGTTGGGCTCGTCCGTCCCCAACTCCAGGGCCTTCTGGGCGGCCTCCCAGGCCTCGTCCCCAGACCCCTCGCGCATTCGCGAATAGCTGCGCATGAGCCAGCCATAGAAGTCCTGGGGTTCCTGCTCGACCCCTGCCACCGAGTGGTCGACCGTCGGCTCGGAGGCGGCCGGGGCATGCACCTCCTGGTCGCCGGAGGCACGGGTTTCCGAGGGCGAATCCTCGGTCGGGGCCGTCGGGGACGGTCCCGCCTCCTCAGGGAGCCTGGTCTGGACGGGTCCCCCCTCGGGAACCGATTCGGGCGCGTCGGTCACGGGAAACTTTCCCTTCCTGGTATTCCGCCCCCTCTTCAGCGCAGGGGGCTTCGACGCGTCCTGGTTCGGCCTCGGCGACCACGTTCCTGGACCCTTCGGGCCCAGGCCCCCCGGATTCTGCCAGCAGCGACTCAATCCTGGCCAGGAGCCCCGCCTTGCGGAAGGGCTTCTCGAGGAAATCGAACAGGGGAAGGTCCTCGAGGTTCCCCAAGCCTTCCAGGGGAACACCCGAGGTGAAGAGGATCGGGACCCCGGGATGCC
>Ga0334884_1000619_pt1 | contig 62713 bp, 46 predicted proteins | sample GraSluR1_MG_7_FD_207215 | JGI IMG/M metagenome (GOLD analysis project Ga0334884, IMG submission 207215) | Sludge microbial communities from methane-producing bioreactor in Wageningen University, Netherlands - Granular Sludge_12_05 R1 | ecosystem: Engineered > Bioreactor > Anaerobic >... | reverse complement strand
TCGAGCGAGGCCGCAGGCCGAGAAAAGAAAGCAGCTTCGCTGCTTGTGCAGACGAGGACGTCTGCAATCCTCACCCGGTTTTCATTCACTGTGGTGAAAGCCCTTTCATTGGGGTTTAGATAGCATGTGTTTGCCTAACAATGGATTGAGGAACGACATTGGATATCCGATATCCATCAATAGGCAAACAGGATAAATAAGCAGCAATCTTGCAATCAGCTCGAGCGGCATAAGACATGGATTCCTTAGCTCCGCTGCGGACTTGTGTTTCAAAACCGCACATTTGACCATCAATTCCACGACAGGGCTTGGCGGCACAAAAAAGTGGTTGACCGATTTTATGTACTATATGATTGTGCGCAAACAAAGAAAGAGACACAAAATTGGGGTGGAACTTGATAAAGCTAATCCTACAACAATATCTGAATGATCTGCAAAAGGTTTTGAACCGTGGCGATGCCCGCGAAGAATCCTATTATCATTGTTTGAAAGAACTGATTGAGGCCTATGCCAAAGAAAGCGGAATCAGCAAATGCGAAGTGAGCATCCTGCCCAAGGCCACCGAAGCAGGAAATCCGGACTTCCGCGTTTGGGATGGCAAAGCCCACATCACGGGATATATCGAAGCCAAGAAACCTGAGACTTATAGCCTTGATCCCATCGCCGTCAGCGAGCAGCTCAAACGCTATCTGAGCACCTTCCCCAATCTGATCCTCACCAATTTCTATGAGTTCCGGCTTTACCAGCATGGTGTCTTTGTGGATAGCGTGACCATCGCCAGCGCGATCAATGCCACCCAGATGCAAAAGACCCCACCTCTGAGCAAGCTGGATGAACTATCTGCCTTGCTGGAACGCTATTTCAGCTTTTCCCTGCCTGCCATCACGGACCCCAAAAGCCTGGCAAACGCTTTGGCCAAGCGCACCCGATTTTTGCGCGACGAGATCATTGCCCTGGAACTGGCAGAAGAAGCCAGGCAAGGCAAGAAAGTGCTGCTTAGCTTCTACGAGTCCTTCAAAAAGCTATTGATCAACAACCTGACCATAGAGCAATTTGCCGATCTCTATGCCCAAACCCTTAGCTATGGCATCTTTGCCGCCCGCACCCGCAGTGAAGGTGAGTTTAACCGCGAATTAATCTATAAATACATCCCCGGCACCCTGGGCATCCTGAAAAGCATCTTCCGCTTCATCTCTCTGGAAGAACCGCCCCAGGCTCTGGCAGTATTGATCGATGACATTGCGGACATCCTCTTCAATACGGATATCCAAAAGATCCTGCACCGCTTTTACAGCGAAGGCAAAGGCCGAGATCCCATTGTCCACTTTTATGAGACCTTCCTCAGTGAATACGACCCCAGCTTGAGAGAAAAACGCGGAGTCTATTACACTCCGGAACCCGTGGTGCGCTATATCGTGCGCAGCATCCACAGCATCCTGAAAAGCCACTTTGGCAAAGCTGACGGCCTGGCCTCTGATGATGTCACTATCCTGGATCCCGCAGCCGGCACCCTCACCTTTCCTGCTGAAGCCATCAAACTGGCGATTGAGGAGCACAAAAGCAAGTATGGCAGTGGCGGCACTCACAGACTGATCAAAGCACACATCCTGCCCCATTTTTATGCCATCGAACTGATGATGGCGCCTTACACCGTGGGACACCTCAAGATTAGCTATCTTTTGGCAGAACACGAGTATGAACTGAGCGAAGACGAACGCTTCAAGCTCTATCTTTCCAATACCCTGGAGCCGGATACCCCTCTGCAAACTGAATTGCCCATCACGCATGATATCAGTGAAGAATGCGCCATGGCCAACCGGGTAAAACATCAGGATCCGATTTTGGTGATCATGGGCAATCCGCCCTATAGCGGAGCAAGCGAAAACACTAACGATTGGACGACTAAGCTCTTGAAAACTGATCTTGATGGTGCTCAGAGTTACTTCACTGTGGATGGCAATCCTTTGGGTGAAAAGAATCCAAAGTGGCTGCAAGACGACTATGTGAAGTTCCTGCGTTTTGCCCAATGGAAGATCCACAAAGCGGGCAAAGGCATCGTGGGCATGATCACCAATCACGGTTATCTGGACAACCCCACTTTCCGGGGTATGCGCCAAAGCCTGATGCAGACCTTTGACGAAATCTACGTGCTGGATCTGCATGGTAACAGCCTGAAAAAGGAAAGTTGCCCGGATGGCAGCAAGGATGAAAACGTCTTTGATATCAGGCAGGGAACGGCTATTGTGCTGATGGTAAAAGTAGGGTCGCTCGCCGAAGCGACCCAGGAAACAGGATTGCAGACGTCCTCGTCTGCAGAAGCGGCAGAACCACTATCTGATCTGGGATCGCAGACGTCCTCGTCTGCAGAAGCGGCAGAACCACTATCTGATCTGGGATCGCAGACGTCCTCGTCTGCAGAAGCGGCAGAACCACTATCTGATCTGGGATTGCAGACGTCCTCAATTGCAGAAGCGACTGTGCCGCTTTCTTCTGCTCCCGATCTGCAAAAGACGGACAGCAACCTTTCTCGGCCTTCAGCCTCGCTCGACACGGGGACGTGTCGAATCCTAAAAGTCCACCACCACGAGCTTTTTGGCCTGCGCCAATCCAAATATGACTGGCTGGATCAGAAGCTGTTTGATGCAGAAAACTATCAGGAACTGAAGCCCGGCTCGCCCTTCTACCTCTTCCGTCCGGAAGCTACCGGAAATGAGCATTATCTACAGTGGACAGGCCTGCCGGAGATATTTCCGGTCAATAGCGTGGGGATAGTGACAGCAAGGGATGGACTCACAATCCAGGATACGCCAAATCAGGTGCGCAAGACCATTCACCACTTCGCGTCCCTGGACCTGGAAACTGCCAGAGCAGCATTTAAGCTTGGTAAAGATGCCCGGGACTGGAAAGTGGAGTATGCTCAGAAAGACCTGAAAGATAGCGGTTTGAATGACCACAATATCGTGCCCATTCTCTATCGTCCCTTTGATACCCGCCATACCTATTACACCGGTAAAAGCAGAGGCTTCCACTGCATGCCCCGTAACGAGGTCATGAGGCATATGCTCTCTGATAACTACGCATTACTTTCATCGAGGCAATGCAAAGAAGAGTATAAGCACGTTTTTATAGCTCAATACATATGTAATCTAAATGTAACCGGGTCAGCTGGCAGTTTTGGATCAAACTATGTCTTTCCCCTATACCTCTACCCAAATGAACAAAAAGAAGATATTTTTGCCCGGGAAGAACGGGAATACAACATATCCAAAGAGCTTATGGAGCGTTTCGCCAGGCAGTGGCCGGGCTTCCAGCCGGAGCAGCTTTTCTTTTACGTCTATGCCATTCTGCACAGCAATCAATACCGCACACGCTACGCGCAATATCTCAGGATGGATTTCCCGCGCGTACCTTTTACAGAGGATTACGAGCTTTTCAGTAAGCTGGCAGATATGGGCAAAGAACTGGCCGAGATTCATCTGCTCAGGAGTCCGCGCCTATCTCCTCCTCTCGCTCGGTATCAGGGTAGCGGTGCGAACGACATGGTGGAAAGCCCCAAGTATGATGCGGCAAGCGGCACTCTGCGGATCAATCCGGATAAATACTTTGAAGGCATCAGCCCTGAGCTGTGGAACTATCACATCGGCGGCTATCAGGTCTTGCACAAATACCTCAAAGACCGCAAAGGCAAAACCCTGAGCGATCCCATCCATTATTGCCGGATGGTAACCGCTCTGGCCTTGACGATTGAGCTACAGACAAGGATTGATGATATGTTTGCAGCATTAGAACATTGCAGTCAGCATGAATGACATCGGAGCGTTTCTATCATCATATCTAAAAGAGCTGTGATCACCATGTGTGATATTTCTTGACAAATAAATGGTTTACCATATCTTGTTGTTATCGTGATTGAACACAATGTGATCAACCCATCACAATACAAAATATTGATCTAACAGGAGGATCAAAATGGCTAGATATTATCTGAATCTTAACCCACAGTTAACCGGAGAGAGAGAAGTGCACAAAGACGGCTGTTCATGGCTCACTCAAGTAAAGAACCCTGAGTATCTAGGAGCTTTTTTAAGTTGCCAAAGCGCAGTCGCAGAAGCACGTAGAAAACACCCCAGCTACACAATCGACGGTTGTGCCCATTGTATTCCTGATTGCCATACCAGATAGCCCCTGATCAAGTCACTGATACGATACCAGGTAAGCAAGATTGGATATCGCATTTGGAGTAGCGATACTCCGGTAGTGAAACACATCATGCTTTACCCATGACACACGATCCAAGGTATCCTAAAATACCTTTATGGAGGAACCGAGGAGTTAAAATACGAAAGCCCTTAGCCCGAATCCTGAGATTGGGGCTAAGGGCAGAAATCCCGCTCAGACCAGCAGTTTCCCATCCCGAAGCTCTATGATCCGCCCGGCTTTTTGCGCCAGATCCTGGTTGTGGGTCACGAGGATGATGGTGATACCGCGGTCTCGGTTCAAGCTGTTCAGGATTTCAGCGATCTCTTCGCTGCGTTTGCTATCCAGATTTCCGGTGGGTTCATCCGCCAGGATAACCTGAGGATTATTGACCATAGCGCGAGCAATCGCCACGCGCTGCATTTCACCACCGGAGATTTCCTTGGGCAAGTGATCCAGGCGTTTTTCCAGGCCCAGAAGTGTGGCGATCTCGGTCACATTTTGCCTCATCCCGGGATTGCGGTGAAAGGCAAAGGGTACCATGATGTTTTCTTTCACAGTGAGGGTCGGGATCAGATAAAACTTTTGGAAGATGTAGCCAAAGTACTCTCGTCGCAGTTTAGTCAGCTTCCTTTCTCCCAGAGCCTTATCATCTTTGTAGACGGTGGTATCGGCCACTTGCAGGAAGCCTTCGCTGGGATCATCCAGGCAGCCTAAAAGGTGCAGCAGACTTGTCTTGCCGGAACCTGAAGCTCCAACGAAGGAGACAAAATCCCCCCTCGCGATATCGATCGAGATTCCATCCACGGCACGAATGGCTTCCGCGCCACGGTGATAGACTTTGCTGAGCTTTTGCGCGCTGATGATATTCATATCTCCCCCTCGCTGCTGCGTATGGCTTCAATTGGTTTGACCCTGGCCGCGCGATATGCCGGATAGATTCCACTAAACAGGCCAATACCCACGATGATTCCGATGGAACGCAGGATCAAAGGCAGATCGATATAGATCAGTGATCCTTTGGGTGAATAGGGCAGAATATAGCGGATGAGCGCTTCCGTCGCGGCTGCAAGGCCGATTGACAGCAAAGCTCCCAAGATGCCGCCCAGAAGACAGATGATCACAGATTCCGTCCAGATCAACCGGAAGATGTGCATGGCACTGGCACCCATGGATTTCATGATCCCGATTTCCTGATAGCGCTCCAAAACCGACATCAGGATGGTATTCATCACTCCGATCATGGCGATCAGGATGGCGATCAGAGCGATTGACATCACCATGATCCGGGCTGTGCCCACAAGATTGGAGATAGTGCTTTTTACCTGAGCCATTGATACTACCTGGACATCCGGCAATTCGTAAAGCTTCTCTTCAAACTCGCTGTAATTTGTATCTTTATCAACCCTGATCCCGATGGAGGTGAGCTTTCCTTCCACTCCAAACACCTTTTGCAAAGCTTTGTAAGGGACGAATACGGTGCCATCATCCTGGGTTCCGCTACGCTTCAGGATCCCGACTACTTTGAGCTCCACATCATGATCCGGGATTAGCAGATAATCTCCCACTTCGCGCTGTTCCAGCTCCGCTGCTTCATAACCAATCACCGCTTCCAGGGCTTCAGGATCCTCAAACCACCCTCCCTGGGCAAATTCCAGATAGGTCTTCATCCCGGGAAATGTGCGTGGATCCACCCCGGTGTATGCCGCTATGCCACCGGTATCCCCGATATGGGGATCAAAAGCCACCTGCATCAGCATCGGGGTAAGACCTATCACCTCCGGATGTTCGGATAGATCGTCTAACACGCTGTCAGGCAAATAGCGCAAACCCGCTCCACCCTGCATCATGAGTGTTGCGGCTTCATAAGGGCAGCCTTTGGCGGTGAGTAAGACTTGAAAGCCGAGATTGTCAATATCGCTGTTCAGGGACTTTTCATAGCCTTGGTTGAAGCCCAGAAGGCTCACCAGGACCCAGGTCGAAAGCGTGATCCCAAACAGGGTAAGGATGCTGCGCAAGCGCTTGCGGCGCAGGTTTTTGTACGCGATTCTATTTATCGTAGGCATATTTATTCTCTCCTCAGAGCGAGCCCCAGGACCCAAAATGCTCCATTAACACGAGATTCTTTTTGACTCCGCGCATGATATGGTGAAAATCCACATCTGCTGAAACGGGGTTTTTGATAGCAGCAGCTTTGCCGCGACCGCTACGCTTTACGACATCGTAGGATTCAAAATCCGCAAGTGTGAGACCATGAAACTGCTTTGTGAAAGTCTCGGCTCTGAAAGCGGTGCTGTTTCTGCCGCTAAGTTTTTGCATATACATATTGGTGATTGTCCCCTGATTATCTAAGACCAAAAAGACCTGGATTCCGCCATAACGACCTTTTTGATTGACGCCATGGATATAGCCGATTCTATTTTGGCCATTGTAGATTTCATATAGGGTATAGGGAACGTCTGCCGTTTCAAAGAGACCGGAGAATTTATCACCCAGACGGGCTTCGACTTTGTCCAGCAGCGCTTTCCCGCCTTCTCTGGATATGCTGCGATAATGGGTTCTATAGCCGGTCGAGCCCGGAAAGAGACGCTTTACGTCCCGGTCCGGATCGTTCAAATCACAACCCACAGCGGCATAAAGCGGTATCAGCAATATGACCGCGAGCAGTAATAGATATATCTTTTTCATCGAGCTACCTCGCTTCAGAATACGATCCCTTTGTAACAATAGACTTGCAGAGCGACGGAATCATGCCCGCCGGGATCATGACGGGTAATAGCAGTCCGCAAGCTCAGGTAGGGAGTCAGACGATAGCTGAGTCCGACCGTATAGTATTGATTTTCAGCGTCTTTCAGCTTGGTCAGATGTGCCTGGAGATCCAGAATCGCGCGTTCTTCCGGCAGCAAGAAAAGGCCCGTCCTAAACAAAGCGGCATAGGCCGGATCGCTGTCATAACTGCCATACAGGAGATCGCCCTTGATATCCAGATCAAGATAACGCCAGGCCGCATCGAGGCCGCCCAATCTGAGTTCGTGAAGTTTATTGTTGTGCATTACCGTGTAGCCCATGCTTTTCAGGATTTTACCCTGAGCCACTGAAACGCCAAGGCTGTGATTATCTTTATTGGGATCGCCAAGCCCTGCTCTCAAGACTAAAAGGTGATTTTTGCCGACCCAGAGAGGCATTCCTGATCCTGTAGTGACGGAAGCTGAGAGATCCAGCAGCATAGTTTCAGCTTTGATCCCGGCACCCCAATCCCGATCAAAATTGAGCCCGCTCATCGTGTTATCAGCCAGCAGCAAGGAGTGGTTATCAAGATATGATGAGAGGCCAAGCGCGGTCTTGTTGTGCCCCAACCAGATATCTGCTATGGGCGCTTTCCAATTGATAAAAGCGTTGTAGAGCTGAGGCTGGAGCTTGTTTGCTTCATTTTTATCATAAGCCAGCCGGGCCTGCATGGCCAGATATCCGAAGTCCTTGCCGGCATTGCCAAACCTTCCCAGATAATCAATACCCAAAGAAGGTTTCTGCATCGCGTCATGAGGATGGTGGGAATACAATTCCCAAGCCTGATTCGAGCCAAAATATCCGGCCACAGCCTGGGCTTCCCAGAATAGCAAGTTCCTGGACGCTTGAATACTAAAGGGTGTGAGCAGCAGCAGGAATGCCCAAAATGCAGGCATAATCCCCCTGCGCAGGGCAAAAGCAGATCCGCGCTTCAGGACAGTCATACTATGCTCGCTTACTTGATATCCAAGCGCACGAAGGCATCACCAATCCGGCGGTTATTGCGGCTGAGCTTGAGCTGAATCTCCCAATCTCCCAGCATCATAAAATAGACGGGGATGGCATACTGGTTCTTTTTGTTCAAGCGCAGCGGTAAATCGCCGGTATCGTGTGAACCCTTCATGGACGGCATATAGGCGTCAGCAGTGATATTGAGATCGGTCACACGCGCCTTGTTCTTGTTGAACACGTTGACCAGCAGGATGTGGGTGCCGATCTTGGGTCTCTTGTCCCATTCATAAGTGATATAGTGATCACTATCAATCCAGTGCACTTTCTTCGGCCCGGAAATTATCTGATTGGGTTTTGGGGAAGAGACCGCAGTGGTCTTGGCCTGAATCCCGGAAGTACAGGATCCGCAATGTTGGGCCAACATGGGCAGCAGGAACAGGGCAGCGATGGCTAAGAATATGATTTTTTTCATTTTGGGTAACTCCTTTTTTATTTTGTCATTCGGTCTATGGTCTTTTTTAGCTCTTCCATGATATGCGGTGAGCCGGATTGGATCTGTTCAAGGATGCAAGTATTGAGGTGCGCCTCAAAAAGCTCTTTGGATACAGAAGCCAGGGCGCTGCGGGTTGCGGCGATCTGCGTGATGATATCGTCGCAATACACGTCCTCAGCGAGCATCTTTTGGATGCCGCGAACTTGACCTTCGATTCTTTTCAAGCGGTTCGAAAGCTTCTTTTTAAAGGCTTCTTCATGGTGAGCCTTGCGCGCGTCAGAGTGGCAAGTATTCATTCATTTACTCCTTTTCTATATACCCCATGGGGGTATTTACAGAGTAGCGCACATTTCGCTCCAGCCCACAAATAAATGCAATCCCGGACGATTCTTGGCCATCTATTGCGCATTGGCTGATTGTTTAACCCTGTCCTGAGTTCCGTCCCCATGCTTAATTGCAGTCATTAAATCACAAACCCGCGATTGTGTGATCTCGCGTTTCGCGTCTCACCTCTCGCGTCTCACGTTTCCTCCAAAATCAAGATTTTCCTTGACTCTATAGGCCTATTTGAAACCTTGAAACGAAAGACATAAATCAAAGTAAATAAAGGAGATTCCCAATGAAACGTAAAGTTATCATTATGGGCGCTGCAGGACGTGACTTCCACAATTTCAACGTCTTTTTCCGCGACAACAAAGATTATGAAGTGGTAGCCTTCACCGCCACCCAAATCCCCGGTATCGACGACAAGAAGTATCCCGCTGCTCTGGCCGGAAAGCTTTATCCGAAAGGCATTGAGATCAAACCCGAAAGCGAACTCAAGCAACTGATCATCGAGAACAACGTAGATCTCGTGGTGCTAGCTTATAGCGATCTTCCCCACGAAGTGGTGATGCACAAAGCCTCTTTGGTCAACGCCATTGGCGCGGACTTCATGCTGATGGGCGCGAACAACACCACCATCAAAACCAGCAAGCCGTTGGTGAGCATTTGCGCTGCCCGTACCGGTTGTGGCAAATCCCAGACCACCCGCGCGGTAGTGAATGCCCTCAAAGCCCGTGGCCTGAAGGTTGTTTCCATCCGCCACCCCATGCCTTATGGCGACTTGGTGAAACAGAAAGTTCAGCGTTTTGCCGAACTGGCAGACCTTAAGAAACATAAATGCACCATCGAAGAGATGGAAGAATATGAACCGCACATTGCCATGGGCAGCGTGATTTACGCCGGCGTGGATTATGAAGCCATCGTACGTGAAGCCGAAAAAGAAGCCGACGTCATCATCTGGGATGGCGGAAACAATGACATTCCTTTTTACTCTTCGGACGAAATGGTTCGTTTCGTGGTGGTGGATCCGCATCGTCCCGGCCATGAAATCAGCTACTATCCCGGCGAGACCAACGTGCACATGGCAGACGTTATCGTGATCAACAAGATCGATAGCGCTGATATGTATGACATCAACGAAGTTCGCGCGAACGTGCGCAGCATCAATCCCACTGCCAAGATCATCGAAGCCGCTTCTCCGCTCTCTGTGGACAAACCGGAACTCATTCTTGGCAAAAACGTGCTCGTCGTGGAAGATGGCCCCACACTCACTCATGGTGAGATGACCATCGGTGCCGGCGTGGTTGCCGCTGAAAAGTATGGCTGCAACGACCTCGTGGATCCTCGTCCCTGGGCCGTTGGCGAGATCAAGGAGACTTTTGAAAAGTATCCTGATATCGGCACCCTGCTTCCGGCCATGGGCTATAGCGCACAGCAGATCAAAGACCTGGAAAAGACCATCAACGATACCGAATGTGACGCTGTGGTGATCGCTACTCCGATCGACCTGCGCCGTATCGTGAAGATCAAAAAGCCCGCTTGCCAGGTTGGCTATGAACTGCAAGAAATTGGCGCGCCCACCGTGGCTGATGTCCTGAAGGATTTCGCCGCCAAAAAACCTGCCAAAAAAGCCGCTCCTAAGAAGAAATAAGCGAATAGCTTAGCGATAATACCCAGATAACCGGGGGTGAATCGAATCACCCCCGGCTTTAGCTTTTACCAGAAAATGAGGATATTTCAATGAAGAAAACAGCAGTACTTGCGCTTGGTGGCAATGCCATCATCAAAGCCGGGCAGAAGGGCACGATTGGCGAGCAATTCGCCAATACCAGAGACTCTCTGGATGGCATCGTCGAGCTTATCAGCCGGGGCTATCAGCTTAGCATCACCCATGGCAACGGACCTCAGGTGGGTAACCTTTTACGTCAGCAGGAAGCCGGAGAAAAAGAAGGCCTGGCCGCTCTTCCTTTGGGCGTGCTCAATGCCGCTACCGAAGGCACCATGGGCTATATGATCGAGCAAAGCTTGCAAAACAAACTAATGGAACATGGGATCAATAAACAGGTGATCACCATCGTATCCCAGGTGGTGGTGGATAAAAACGATCCCAGCATGAAAAACCCCACCAAGTATGTGGGCTCTACCTATTATTCTGCGGAACAGGCCGAAGAACTGAAAAACAGCCTGGGCTGGACCCTCAAGGAAGATTCCGGCAAGGGCTATCGCCGCGTGGTGCCTTCACCGATGCCCATCGAGATCATCCCCGCCAGCACCATCAATGAACTGGTGCATCGTGGTGAAGTGGTGATCGCGGTTGGTGGAGGTGGGATTCCCGTCTATCGCGAAGAATCCGGCAAGCTGGAAGGCGTGGATGCCGTGATCGATAAGGATTTTGCCAGTGCCTTGCTCGCTCTGAACATCAAGGCCGATCTCTTTGTGATCCTGACCGGTGTGGATAAAGTCGCAATCAATTTCGGCAAAGCAAACCAGCAGGACGTGGATACCATGACCGTGGCCGAAGCTCAAAAACACTATGATGACAAGCAGTTTCCGGCCGGATCCATGGGACCCAAGATCCTGGCCGCGATCGACTTCCTGAAGCGTGGAGGCAGCGAAGTGCTGATCACCTCCATCGAGAAAATCGTGGATGCCTTTGAGGGTAAGACCGGCACACGGATCGTGCACTAATCTTAGCACAAGCCATCCTCTCGGGGATGGCTTTTTTATCGTAGCGGAGCTTTCCGAAGCTCCTTAGAGCCTCGAAGAGGCGCAGACTGTTGACAAAGTGCATCAAACACACAGATGAATAAGAGTGTGATTCTGATTGGCGGGCATACTCCATTTGTTGTGTAGCTTATAGGACCTTTCGTGGTCTTTTTTGTTTTAACACAGAGATAAAGAGAATAAGAGGAATGAGCAATGCCGGAACACCGGCTTCAGCCGGTCGGTCACGCCAGATTCATCTGGCACACTATGTCAACAGCCTGAGCCTCGAAGAGGCGACAGAACATAGCGAGGGGTGTGAACCCCTAGTTAGGCGTTGCGGATTAAGCATTTAGCCCCGGAGGGGCTACACAATGGATCATCCTGGCGTGGTCACGAAATTGCAGATGGATAAGGGTATTTGTGTCGCCCATAAAGGGCTTATCCGGTGAGTGCACGCCATATTGCGAGGGGTTGCGCTACGCTCCACACCCTCGCTATGGTATGTCGCCCTCCGGGCTTGCATAGCATCGGAATGCTACGTTACGGGGTTGGAAGGCTACGATAGGCGCATTAGCGATCCATCTTGATCCACGCGATGGCACAACCAGACAACCTGAAGACCTGAAAACTTCTCTGCTTAGTCCGTACAGCGTAGCACCCCTTTTCCATGCGGCAGTGAAAATAGTTTGTGATTTGTCCAGTCTTTGTCCAGCTAAGAGATATTGAATGGTTTGTCGCAAGATCTGCATAAGCGACGGGGCGAAGCTGTGTCGAGGTGTGAGGGATGAGGGATGAGGTGTGAGGCGTGACAAGCTCCTGCTTGGCAGAAGCAGCGCAACTGCTGGATATTTGACGGAACAGCGTTAGCTCTCGACACGGGACGTGTCGAATCCTAACCACTAACCACTAACCACTAAAACCTAAAACCTAAAACCTAAAAAACCTATTCCAGGTTTTCGATGGCCAAAATCAAGGCTCTGAGGGTGCTATCGGCATTTTCCACCGAGAGCACGCGTTTATCGCCATTATCAAAGGTGATCACCAGTTCGCCGAGGGTTTTGGTGAGTTCGCGCACTTTGCTGATCACGATATAGCTTTTGCCAAGGTGTTCATCATGGTATTCAAAGATCTTCTTCATGGGTGTTCCTCGCTTGATTGGGGCCTTAGAACCGTTTCAGGTTACAGCTTTGGCTATAGGTTTCGCCGGGGCGCAGGTATTCCGCGTAGTCCGGATCAAACTCGATGAGGGTGTAATCCGGATCGTCATAGCCGCTGAAGTATTGGTCAAAAAAGAAGCAGCGCTCGGAAGCTTCCGCTTTGAGCGCTGCATTGGTAACTATCCTGGCGATTCCGCTGAGCCGGATATAGCCGGTGTGGCCATCTTCGGTAAGCGGAATGCAGATTTCCACAAGTTTATTGGCCTGAATCTGAGCTACCTTGGCATCGCCGCTGAAAGTGGCGAAGAAATAGCGGTCTTCATGGAGAAACAAGACCACTGGGCGCACTCTGGCCTGTTTACGGTCGCTGGTGGCCAGATAGACATATTGGTTTTGTTTGATCCAGGCCGCAAGCTCTTGCTGGATTGCAGATTCATTGGTTTTAGCCATGTTTAATCCTTTATTTAGGGAAGGATACTCCGGTGATGAAAGCCTGGTTTTCAGCATTGGGATTATCAGCGCGATCACGCGGTAAAGCTTCGATCTGATGCACGATGTCCATACCCTTAGTCACTTTGCCGAAAACTGTGTGTTTGCCGTCCAGCCAGGGGGTGCCATCCTTTTTGGTTACGATAAAGAATTGGCTGCCATTGGTGTTCGGGCCGCTATTGGCCATGGCGATGGTGCCATAGAGCACCTGGGCTTTGAGGGTTTTGTTTGCCACGACGCCTTCGTGTCCGGCCAGTTCAATGTAGTATTCCACGGTCTTTTCCAGCATGGGATTCAGGGAACGGGCTTCCTGGCATGATTTTACCAGCGCGGCGATGTCGGCATTCGGAGTGCGATTGTTTTGCATGTGAGGAACGATCACTTGGTTCCACACGAGTTCGGCAGTAGCATGATCTTTGATGAGACCGGTCAGGGCTTCGCCATCGGCATAGGTTTCGTCTTCAAACATATATCCGGGACCGCCCTGGCCATCGTTGCCACGGTTGTCGTCTTTGGTATTGGGGCATCCGCCCTGGATCATGAAGTCCGGGATTACGCGATGAAAATAGGTATCAGTATAGTAGTTTTCGGATCCGAGCTTTACGAAGTTGGCCACGGTCTTGGGCGCGAGTTCAGGCCAGAGTTCCAGTTCGATGTCTCCGTATGTAGTGCTGATCACGGTTTTCACTTTTTGGGTTTGAGTCACAGTTTCCTCCTTAGTGGGTGTGCTTTGATTCCTGTTTTGGGTATAAAGATAGGTGAGCCCCAGGATCAGGATCACGGGTATCAGGATCAACGCGATGTAATTTGCTTTCGTTTTCATGCTTGATTCTCCTTATTTATCTCAAATTGTTTCACTTTCAAGGTGCCTGAGATGATTTCGATGTAAGTATGGTTCGAAATCCAATCTCCGGAATTGGCATAAAGCCCGGCACCGATCTCTTTTACCATGGGATTGTGGCTGTGGCCCATGACCACGTAATCTGCTTTGCCACTCTTGATCATATTACCGGCAAAACTCAGTAAACCTGCGTTCTTTCGCTCCCGCATATAGGGAGGATCCTTTCTGGCCCGACTGCTGCGAGACAATTTGCTGCCCAAACCGAGGGCCAAATCCGGATGCAGCAAGCCAAAGACTCTTTTCAAAAGAGGAAGTCGGATAAGCTTGCGGAAGATCTGATAACGCAGGTCATTCACAGTATGGGTATCGCCATGGCAGACATAGATCTTTTTGGTATCCGCTTCCAGGCTAAAGTGTTCTGCGTGCAGCTCAATCCCCAGATAATCCGGCAAGAAATTGCCAAACCAAAAGTCATGATTGCCGCTGATATGCACCAGACGGCATCCGCCGGCCTTAAGCTCATGGAGCTTGACCAAAAGCGGGAAATACTGCTTGATGACAGTGAACTCCCAATCATACCAGAGATCAAAGATATCGCCATTAAGGATCATCAAGTCATAATTCCCTTTGGCTTGTTCGAGAAAGCTGAGCACCAGATTTGCGTTTTCCCGGTCTTCCGCGGTCGGGGTCACATATTTGAAATGCAGATCTGATATCACGCAGATGCGCATTGTTACCTCGTCATGATGTAGTGTACGATGTTCAGCCCAAAGCGCAGAGCGGTTTCGCGCAGTTCAGGCGGATTACCATGAGTATCAGGATCAGCCCAGCCGTCGCTGATATTGGTCTCATAAGTATAGAGCATCATCAGGCGGCCGTTGTCATCGAAGATCCCGAATGCTTGAGGCGGTTTTTCGTCGTGCAGATGGATTTTGGGTAAACCGCTGCTGAAGTCAAAATATGAAGTGTATAGGAGGTGGCTGCTATCGAGCTCGATCAAATCCCGCTCCGGAAACACGCGCTTGATCTCCCTTCGGAATGAGCCATCCATTCCGTAATCATCATCCGCGTAGAGGAATCCGCCACGCAGCATCCACAATCTCAGGTTTGCGATCTCGCTCTCGGAAAAGCGGATATTACCATGCCCAGTGAGATAGACAAAGGGGAAGTCAAAGAGCTTGCTCTCCCCGGCTCGCACCACGCTTTGATCGGTGGGGATATTGGCAGAAAGGGTGGTATTGATAAATTTGGCCAGGTTTGGCAATACTTCTGGATCATTGTACCAATCCCCTCCCCCGTCATATTGCAGACGGGCAAAGCCGGTTTTGACCGGGCTTTCCTGAGCCCTCAGGGCCAGGCAAAGAATTAAGCACGCAATCAAGAGTATCCGTTTCATAAATACCTAATTCACGATCTTGAGCTGGATGCAGATGAGAGCGTCATCCACAATGGCATAGAAGCAATTCGCGTAGGCATCATAGCCCGAGATAGCGGAGATATCTTCCACAAATGTGATGCTGGACAGGCTTTCCCCGCGTGAGGCGTCCACAATGCTGATTACTTCCTGTGAAGGGATCATCAGGATCGGGCGATCCAGACGGGGATCATCTTCAGCGCCAATGCGTAAGGGATTGATATTGCTTGAAGCCACGGCTGGGCACGTCATTTCAGCCTGCCAAAGCTCTGAGCCATCTTCACGAAAGCCATAAGCTGCGTTGCTACTGAGACATACCATCAGCATGTTGTCCATATATAGAATCGAGCTGATGGGCGCTTCAAAGGATTTTTTCCACTTCAGATCCCGGCTCTTCTTATCAAAAGCGATCAGATTCATATCAGCCGGAAGAAATATGGTGTCAAGACTGAAGACCGGAGCGGCAGTGACGCTATAGCCCAGGCTGGCGCTCCACAATATCTGCAACTCGATATTGCGGGCTGGAAGGTTTACAATGCGCTCCATATATTTGAGGAAGTTTTGCGTATCAATGGCCAGAGTATTGGGGATCTGATCCAGTTTCAGAGTTTGCTTGCTTTTCACGCTGATGCGGGTGCGGTGGAAGAGCTGATCCAGGTAACGATTGCCAAAGAGCATGTAGAGGATGGCTAACAGGGTGATCAAGATAATGATGGAAGAAGTGATCTGCAAACGGGATAGCCTTCTGCGATGAGGCTTGATCAGCCTGGTCTGGCCGTCCAGAATCAACCACAAGGGGTTATCGGATTGGGAAAAGCTCTCGATGTAATGATCCAGACTATGCAAATCCCTATCCTGGGTATAGACTTTGGCACAGAGATTTCCACTCAGCACGATGAAGCGGTGTCCCTCACCGATGAATACACGATGTACTTTTGAGGGGAGGTCCTTGTCCTCCAAGCCGATCAGGCTCAGCTTTTTTAAGGTCTGCATCTGATGATGCCGGTAGTCATTCCCGATGTGGGTCAGCTTGCGGGCATCGGAGAGAGCGCAGAACAGCCGGCCATGCTGCACGAAGAACAGCTCGTGATCATAAAGCAGGCCCAGAAATACGGATAAACCCTTTTCCTTGAGATCGGTCTTGCGCAGATGAGCGTGAAGCTTCCAGTGCAGATCGCCCATGAAGCTCTTGAGCCAGCTTTGCGCTTCGGCTTTACTGATCGTGGCAGCATCGGAATTGCGGATGGCCAGACGGATTTCAGTGCCGATCTCCTGTAAAGCAAGATCCATTTCGGGATGCCAGATTGCCAGCAGCCATCCGAAGCGGCCATCTTGGGTAAACTGGCTTTCCACCAGGGTGTAGGGGCTATTATCCTTTTGGCTTTTGAGAGATATCATGCTCAGCTCCACCACTTGATAAAGCTGCGATAGCTCACTCGCAGCAGAGTGGGAATATCCATCAGCATATTGGTGTATGAGGCATTGGCCAGAGGGCACCAGCATTCTTTTTTGTGCACGCTGCGTCTGTCCTTACGCGCTTTTTTGCTCCACCAGACTTTGCGGAAGTTATACTGGTTATCCCTGAGATTTCCCAAAGCTGTGGCTTTCACGCAGCAAGTCCAAAGATCGCCATCGGGAGATATCTGACATGATGCCACTCCGGAGTAACAAGGGATTACCTGCTTCTCGTCACGCATGATGGCTTTTACCAGGTTGTAATACTCGATTCTGAAGGCCATGGTGATCTTGTTCATGCCTTTGTAGCTGCCATTTTTGATGCGGTGAATGAGAAAATCAATGGCAGATTTGTAGGCCACTTTGCCGGGTGTGATGTCCAGGCCGATGGTATCCAGCTCTACCCGTTCTTCGGCTATCTCAGTGATGTAGCTATCCGGATTCAAACGCATTAGTTCATTGGCGATGGAATAGAAACTCTCCACATTATAGCGGGAAACCACGGTGTGGATCCCCACGGAGAGATTTGGGATATTCAGCGCTTTGAGCTTTTGGAAGGTGGATATCGCCTTTTTGTAGTTACCGGGCACATTGCGAATCTCATCATGCTGAGCTTCGATGCCGTCGATGGAGACATTGATGATCACCTGCGCTTTGGGGCAGGCCGCTGCGATGGCAGCCGTCTTCTCGATGATGGTATTGACCAGCAGTCCGTTGGTGGGGATATTGATGATGCGTGGACGCGATTCACGGTAGATGGCAGACACTACTTCCACGATATCGTTTCTGAGGAAGGGCTCTCCCCCGCTGAAGGTGATCCAATATGGGCTGCGCCCCACGCTCCGGAAGATCTTGCGGTATTCGTCCACCGTCAGGTTGTTCGCTTTCTTCTTCCAGATCCGGCAGGTGTTACAGCGGGAATTGCAGGTGTATAATAGGCTTACGGTATAGTTCATGGGTTTGAGGCGGGGAAAGCCCAAGTGCTTCATGAACCAGTAGCCGATAATTCTGAACATTATGAATATCATGTGGGTTCCTTTATTGTTTTACCCGTTTGGTGGAACCGGCGATTTCCCAAGCAAAAGGATTCTTTTTTTTGATGCGATAATCCCAAGAGCCAAGGGCACGGCAGTAGGATTCCAACAGCACAACCATGAGGAGCTTGATAGCATCGCGAGGCCGTGATACCAGCTCCTGCCAGAGAATTTTCGCCAGGGTGGATTTATCCTGAGAAACCACCTGATAGTGTTGATTTTGGATCAGCCACAGATGTCCGTTTTGGATGCGGCGACGTTGCTTGATGAAGTCCCTGAGCGTTTCCGGGCCTTTGTTGTAGATCAAAGCTTCCGGAATATAGCGGAGCTGAAGGCCAGCAGCCTTGACCATGGATTCGATCGAGGCTTCATCCACGGCAGAGTCTCCGGGAATGGCGTTCATCACCTTGCGAAAGGCGATCATCTCGCCTAATTTGGGTGAAATCAAGGCCATCCGATGATGCAAACGCCACAGCAATTGCACGGCATAAGCCATAAACCTACCATCGTTGTTGATGGGAAAGGGTCTACCTCCGCTAGCCCCGACCTGGGGATCCCCAAAGGCGGAGACCAGCAACTCAAGGGTTTCCGGAGTGGGCAACACATCAGCCGATATCACTACCAGGACATCGGATACAGCCTCTTTCATAAAGAGATTGATCGCGTTTGATTTGCCCTCGCGTTTGGCTTGGGTAATCAACCTGAACATGGGGTTGTCAAGAGCAAACTTGCGCACCAGATCGTCGGTGCCGTCAGTGCTGGCGCTGGAGACTACGATCACTTCCCGAATGCAAACATCAGAGAGCTTTTGGCCGCGAATAGCCTCCAGCAAATGCAAGATATTTGCCGCTTCGTTGTGAGCGAAAACGCCTACGCTGCAGGTAATCGGCATATAAATCAGGTTGGGATCTGCCGTCCCGGCATGCTGTGCGGAATACCTTTGTTGATGGCATCAAGAATGCCGTTGATAAACTTGCCGGTATGCTCGCTGCAAAACTTTTTGGCGATCTCGATGGCTTCGTTGATGATAACCGCGGAGGGGGTATCAGTAAACATCAGCTCATAGACCGCCACGATCAGGATGCTTTTGTCCAGATGCGCGATGCTTTCCAGCGACCAATGCTCGGTATACTTATCGATCTCAGCCTCAATGTCTTCAATGTTGATGATGGTGTTTTTCACCAATTCATCAGCAAAGGCATAGACAGGCGAATTGGGGGCAATGTTCTCGGCCGAAGTGAGCTGACGCAAGATTTCCGGGTATTCACTGAGCAATCCATACTCCCGGAAATCTGCCGTTACTTCCGCAAAATCCAGCGCGTATATGCACTGAACCGATATCTCGCGTGATTTACGCCGTTGTCCCATCTTTCATCTCCCGCATCAAGCTTACCATTTCTAAAGCACTGCTGGCAGCGCTAAAACCTTTATTACCGGCTTTGGTGCCGGCACGTTCCATGGCCTGATCCACACTGTCTGTGGTCAAAACGCCAAATATCACAGGTTTACCGCTGGTCAAGGAAGCATGAGCTACGCCCTTGCTTACTTCCGCGGCCACGTATTCAAAGTGCGGAGTGCCACCACGGATCACGGCTCCCAAGCAGATTACCGCGTCAGTTGCGGGATCAAATGCCGCCTTTTGCGCCACCAGCGGAATCTCGAAAGCTCCGGGCACCCAAATCACCGTAATATCCTGTTCGAGCACTTCACTGCGCAAGAGGCAATCAATTGCGCCTTCCAGCAGTTTCCCGCTGATGCTCTCGTTAAAACGGCTTATCACTATGCTGAAGCGGTATCCTTTGGAAACCAGATTACCTTGTATAACACGCATTTACAGCTCCTTTAAAACAAATATCTTCATTGTGGGTCAAGATAACTGAGGGCGCAAAACGTTCAAGTAAAATCTTTGCCTAAGCCCAGTCCCAATGTTCGAGCAAAGGATCAACCCAGAGTAAAGCTTCCGCAAACAGGGCTTTAAGCTGATCCTGATGGTAGCCATCCAGAGTGTAGCCATCATGATTTAAGATGCTCGTGGGAAGGATGGCTATCTCGCCCTTATTGAGCTTCGCCTGATTGGCCAGATCCTCATAAGTAATGAGCCCGGCAACGCTGATGTGCTCTCCCAGATAATCGTTATGAATCACCTGATGGCGGACAGATTGAGTCTTCAGAAGTCGATTTAGATCGGAGGCGATCTCACCAATCAATCCGCTGGCACTGGCAGAGCACAGCAGACAGTAGTTTTTACCTTCCTGACTACGCAGAGTCTTCAATAGCTTGCGCTTTTGCGCCCGGTAGTTATCAGAGCTCATGCGCAGCATCCCGATGCCATTCTCCAGCTGGGGATAATCATCATAGTAGTCAGCGTCGGGGATCTCACGACCGGCCAGAACAAAGAGTTCGTCTGCGGGATAGACGATCTCGGAAGAGTATTTCTGGCGCATCTCATCGATAATCTCCAGGCAGTTCAGCGCACGCTTACGATCAAAAGCTTGCAGCTCGCAAAGGCCTTCCCGATAGCGGGTTAAGCCCACCGGCACGATGCCGATGGAAAGGATGGGCAATTTGCTTCTCAGGATATCTCGGAGGCTGTTTTGCAACGCTGCGCCGTCGTTGTAACCAGGCACACAGACGATTTGCAGATGATAGGAGATATCATGTTTAGCCAGGCGCTTCAGCACCCGCATTGGTTCTATGGGGTTTGCCGAGCGCATCATTTTTTGCCGCAGATCGGCATCTGTGCTGTGTAGTGATATATAAAGCGGACTGATCTGCTGCTGATAGATACGCCGGTAGTCGGATGCACTGAGGTTCGTGAGGGTGATATAGTTTCCAAACACGAAGGAAAACACATAGTCGTCGTCCTTCATATACAGGCTCTTACGCAGCTTTTGGGGCATTTGGTCGATGAAGCAGAAGATGCAGTGATTGCGGCAGTTACGATGCTGGTATGCTTCAGGTGTGATGCCCAGAGGCTTGGCTTGTTCACGATAGATGCTTAGTTTGCGCTTTTTCCCGTCAGGGTTTTGAAGCACAAAATCCAAGCGGTAATCCGAGCTGAGCTGTTCAAAATCCAAAAAATCCCTGACCACTTCGCCATTGATGCTCAGGATCCCTGTTCCCGGCTCAATCCCGGCTTCCCAGGCCAGGCTATGCGGCTCGATGGTGGCTATCTTCAGCGCCATTTAGTAGGTATCCACCGGGACATTGAAAAAGAAGCAGGAACCTTCGCCAAAGGTGGATGTAGCTCCGATATCCCCGCCTAAAAGCTCGACCAATTTGCTGGACAGACTGAGGCCCAAGCCCATGCCCTGATACAAGCGCGTAACACTGTTGTCGGCCTGTTCAAACGCGTCAAAGATGTATTCCAGTTTATCTTTTTCTATGCCGCAGCCTGTATCTTCCACTTCAAAGCTGAGCATGGACTTGCTATCACTCTGCTGCTCAAGCTTTACTCTCAAACATATCTGCCCCTTCAGGGTAAATTTTAACGCGTTTGACAGGATAAAGCTCAATACCCTCTCCACTTTTTCGCTATCAGCGCGAATAATCGGCAGATGCTCAGGGCACTCCAGTACCGGCTTCAGGTTTTTGGCAGCAATCAGAGGCCGGAAGTGATTCCATACTTTCTTAATGGTGGAGTCCAGATCAAACTCCGTAGGATGCAGTGTAGTTTTACCCAATTGCAGATTAGAGAGGTCAAGTAGATTGTTGATCAGGATCAATAGTTTCTTGCCACTATCCATGATGACTTCCACATAATCCGCCTGTTTGGCATCCAGGCTGGTGCTTTGCAGCATCTGCGCGAAGCCCATGATCGCGTTCATGGGAGTGCGAATCTCATGGCTAATGTTGGCGATTATGGCATTCTTCGCGATGTCCGCTTCGTTGATATTGGCCGGAGTTTTTTCCTTCGTACCGGCCGACCCGGAATTGTGATTGCTGCGCGAACGTTGTTTACGGATATGCTTCATGTATTACGAATCCTGTCGTAGCGGAACTTAAAGCGCTTGATGCCTTCAAAGATAGTCCGGGCCAGGCGTTCCTGATACTGGGGATCGGCCAGTTTGGCTTCTTCCTCCGGATTCGAGAGAAAACCCAGCTCGACCAATACTGAAGGCATATAGGCTCCTCTCAGCACATAGAAATTGGCCTGCTTCACTCCGCGATCATAGAAGCCGGATCCCGCCACCAGGTTCAACTGGATGTTTCCGGCCAGTTCATTGCTGCTCTCCAGATGTTCGGTTTGACTGAGATCGCTGAGGATAAAATCCAGATCGTCGTATTTCTTGCGCGCAGATACTCCACCTTCATAGAGCTCAACCACTTGGTTTTCCAGAGCTTCCACTGCCCTGGCATCCGAGGTCATGGCCGTGGCTAAATAATAGGTCTCTGCTCCATGAGAACTGCTGTTTTTGGAGGCATTGGCATGAATGCTGACAAAGAGATCAGCCTGTTTCTCATTCGCGAATTTGGTTCTATCCCCCAAAGAGACAAAACGGTCATCGCTGCGCGTCATCAATACGGTGAGCCCCAATTCCTGCTCCAGCAATCGCTTCAGCTTCAGAGATACGGCCAGGTTCACATCCTTTTCTTGAACTTTCAGTTTGCGACCGACAGCTCCAGGATCCTTGCCGCCATGCCCCGGATCCAGCACGATCACCTGTACGTTGCGGTTGATAGGCTTACTCAGCTCCAGCTTGCCCCGATTCATGCGCATCTGGGAAGCGTAATGCAGAGGCAGATTTTCACGCATAAAGATCACCGGCAAATAGTACTGCGCCCCAATGCGTTGGATGGGATAGTGCATGCTATAGGATTCCAGCTTGAAGTTGTAAAAACTGCTGCCTTCCAGGAAGATAAATGTCTCGCCATAAAGGTGCAGATATAGCCTTTGGTCTCCCCTATCTTGTTTGCAAATACTCTTAAACAGAGTATGCACATCGGCCATGGCGACATACGGGATTCCATTGATCTCGGTCTCATTCAGCTTGTAGTCAATCGGATCCCCGGTTATTTTGACATCCAGAGCGGGAAGCATCTGCATGCTGCATAAGATGAGGATCAACACAGAAAGGAATCTCTTCATATATCAAACTCCCAAAATTATTGTAGCTTAGCCGTATGGGCTAAAAAATATCGCTTACTGTTCCTGCACGATCCGCGTAGCACAGTAGTGATTGGTGTCTTAGCATCGGACTGCTACCTTAGGTTTTTATAAATCGTGGTGTCCATTCATCGCTGCACGACAGTTCTTGCGCGTAAATGCTTGAAAATCCCAATTCACTTGCTGTGTCAAGAACTTTCTGATATTCTTCACAATTTATCCCTCGGGATAGCTCCGGATAGTGCATGGCTTTTCCGGCCGGATAGTACTGAGCCATTATGCTGATTGGCAGATCAGTCCCCAGCTCATAGGCGATTTCGCGCAAGATATCAGATGTCCCGGATAGGCCATTGGGCAGTACCAACAGCCTTAGTAAGACACCTTTTTGAGCCAGTCCCGATGCGTCCAGAGTCAAAGCTCCGGTCTGGCGATACATCTCTCTGATTGCCTTCAGTGCCACCTGAGGATAATCAGCCGCAAATGAGTATCTTTTGGCGTAAACGCCATGAAAGTACTTCCAATCCGGCAGCCAGATATCCACCAAACCCTCCAGGCTGGCTAACACATCAGGCTTTTCGTAGGCATTACTGTTCCACACGATGGGAACAGATAGCCCCATCTCCTTTGCCATCCGTAAAGCATAACTGATCTGAGGGCTGTAGTGCGAAGGGGTAACCAGATTGATGTTATGTGCGCCTTGCTGTTCCAGATTCAGCATCATCTCAGAGAGGGCTTCTTCACTGAGCAGGTCTCCCCACCCATCACAGCTGATGCTATAGTTCTGACAAAACACGCACTTGAGATTGCAATGACTGAAGAAAATGGTGCCGCTACCCCTATTGCCTGATATGGGAGGTTCTTCCCCAAAGTGCAATTGAGCAAGGTTTACAGTCAGCTGATCGGAAGCCCCGCAAAAACCCGGGATTTGATAGCGGTCAACCCCGCAATCACGTGGACAGATGTGGCAATCACTCAGCTCAGGGTAGCGCATTAAAGCTTGAAAGCCCCCGGCAGTAAAAGATCCATCGAGCTTTCCACCGTCTCTTCCCGGTTCGCGTAAACCACCGAGATGGAAGGGGCAAACTCACTGATCACCTGTCGGCACGCGCCGCAGGGAGGGAAGACGATATCGCTATCCACATAGATGGCAATCGCTTCAAACTCTTTTTTGCCCTCGCTGATGGCTTTGAAGATCGCAGTCCGCTCAGCACAAAGCGTGAGCGAATAGGAGGCGTTTTCGATATTGCAGCCGCTGTAGATACTGCCATCTTTGCAGAGCACGGCACTGCCCACTTTGTATCCCGAGTATGGCGCGTAGGCCAGTTCTGCTGCCTTACGGGCGATTTCCAAAAGTTCACTTAGAGTAGTAGTCATAAACTAATCTCCTAGGCCAATAAGGCCAAAATGATGCCACCGGCGATCACGGAGCCGATCTGACCGCCCACGTTTACGCTCACCGCAGGCATTAGAAGGAAATTGAAAGGATCTTCTTTCTGACCCATCTGATGGATCACTCTAGCGCTCATCGGAAACGCGGAAATCCCACAGGCTCCGATCATCGGATTTACCTTTTCCTTGCGAACAAGGTTCAGGGCTTTGGCAAAGAGCACGCCACCCGCGGTATCGAAGATGAAGGCAATCAAACCCAATACCAGGATCAATAGGGTCTGGGGTCTTAGGAAATACTGACCATCCATCTTGCTGGCTATGGCTATTCCCAGAAGGATAGTAACGATGTTTCCCAGCTCGTTTTGCGCAGATTTGGAAAGACTTTCCAGCACTCCACACTCTCGCAAAAGATTCCCGAACATCAGGAAGCCTATCAACGGTAAGGATGCCGGCACAAAGATTCCAGCTACAAGTGTGATCGCGATCGGAAAGATGATCTTGACTATTCTAGACACATCCCCACTGTGATAATCCATGCGGATCTGCCGTTCCTTCCTGGTCGTGAGCGCACGGATCACCGGTGGCTGGATAATCGGCACCAAGGCCATGTAGGAATACGCAGCCACAGAGATGGGGCCCAAGAGATTGGGAGCAAAGCGATTTGCCACAAAGATGGAGGTGGGACCATCCGCGGCTCCGATGATGCCGATAGCAGCAGCTTCCTTGATGGGAAACCCCCAGGCAGCAGCAATCACGATCGTGACAAAGATGCCAAACTGTGCTGCGGCTCCAAAGAGCAGCATGAAGGGGTTCTTGAGAAGTGGAGTAAAATCGATCATAGCACCGATGGCAATGAAGATCAATAGCGGAAAAAGCTCCGTGCTGATGCCAAAATTGAAGATCAGCGTGAGCGGACCGTGTTCGCCAATGGCGGCCGACATCGGGATATTAGTCATAATCGTACCAAAGCCAATCGGCAACAGCAGCGCGGGCTCATACTTCTTCGAGATTGCCAGCCAGATCAATATCAGCCCCACCAGGATCATGATCACCTGGGATAGCTGAAAGTGCGTAAGTGAGGAAAACATAGTTCCCATCGTTTTCATACTCCCAATTCGTATTCAGTTAAGGCAGTGAATTGACAGAGCCCTTTTTGTCAAGTTTGATGTGGGTGCTTCACCCCTTCACGACGCGCGAAGCCTCATACTAATTCATTTTCCCACCCGCCTCTTGTTACTGGATAGAGCCGGGGCTTCTGATAATCTACTTCATCAGCATCAGCTTGTGTATGCGCTTCTGTTTACCGCTTTCTATCCTGGCAAAATAGATTCCGGAACTCACCGTCCGGCCATTATGGTCTGTGCCATTCCACACAAAATTGTGGTTACTGGCCTTGAAAGTGCAGATCACCCTTGGACTTCGTAGCGAAGCGAAGGAGTTCAAGCAGCGAGCATGCCTCCCCTTGGACTTCGTAGCGAAGCGAAGGAGTTCAAGCAGCGAGCATGCCTTCACCCTTGGACTTCGTAGCGAAGCGAAGGAGTTCAAGCAGCGAGCATGCCTCCCCTTGGACTTCGTAGCGAAGCGAAGGAGTTTACATGAAAGCCATAGGATTCGACACGTCTCGTGTCGAGCGAGGCCGAAGGCCGAGAAAGAAAGCAGCTGCGCTGCTTTTGCAGACGAGACGTCTGCAATCCTATCCCTCCGCTTTCATGGTCGGTAGCGAAAGCTGGCTTTCAGTTAAGTTCAAGCAGCGAGCATGCCTTCACCCTTGGACTTCGTAGCGAAGCGAAGGAGTTCAAGCAGCGAGCATGCCTTCACCCTTGGACATCTATCCGAAGGATTGGAGTTCAAGCAGCGGGTCGCCTTCACTTTTCCCTCCCCCAGTCTCGCTGTTTGAAGTCAATGCCGCCCGAAGATCGAGGGCTTATCTGAACAGACCGGTAGCGTTAAAACTCACCGGCATGCCTGACCTGATTAAGCGGCAATAACTCCAAAGGAGGCAATGCTTTACGCTGTTTCCCCTCATTAGAGGACGTTAATCAAGCCTTAATCAAGCCTTAATCAAGCCTTAACAATTAACGCTTGATTAAGGGTGGATTAAGACTTGATTAACTGTCACAATGAAGGAAGAAAGTGGCAATCCACTGTATTGCAGGAAGTTGGGATGAAGTGGAGTGAATTGGGGTGAAGTTGGGCGATATATGGGAGATATGTGCGACTAACCTCTTTGACCATCCAGGTGGACTTAGTGGAAACAGGCCGGGACACGTGTGTGATTTCAAACGGCGAGACGCCGTTTCTACCTCTCTACTTCAGTTTCCCCGTCAGTGCCAGTTTATCCAAGTTCCAGCCGTTTTGGGAGAGGAAATCTGTGATCTCTTGATACACGCCCTTTGCCATCGCCGGTGTGCGGCTGAGGATCCACAAATATTTCCGGGATGGATCACTCACCACAGAGTAGCTATAGTTCTTTTCATCCAGCTTCACGACCCAGTAATCTCCGGTAGCAAACCAGACGAATCTCACTTTCAGTTTGGAATTGCTCTTATCCACGCTCCAGGCTCGGCCCACAGCCTGATCACGGATTACTTTGCCTTCATCGTCCTTATAGCTAGTATTTACCACGCGGATATCGCCTTTGTTATCCAGGGAATACTCCGCTGTAACCATCCCACCCTTATTGGGCTGAAAACGGGTGGGGAAATACGCGATCTGGTACCATTTACCCAGATAGCGCTGCAAATCCACCCTCGGCACAGTTTGCACTTTCCCTACTGCGAAGAGCATTTCGACGCTGATCAATAGAGCAATCCAGATTAAGATTATCTTCATGTGTTCCTGTCCTTCTTCCTTTTTGCGATAAGTTAAGTGAAAATTGAGCGAAGGAAAGGATAAGTTGGCAGATGTGGCTCAGTTTTGCTGCCAGTACTGCTCGTCGAAGAATCCGGCAATATCCACCAAATCCTTGCCGGCCAGATGGATGAGGCGAAACACATCCTGTGCTCCGGCATCCAGATACACTGCGCGCACCAGTTCTGTACAGTAGAGCTTTTCGCTATCATTGAGATCATAGTCATGATCAAAAGGGCTTTGCAGAGCCAGATAGTGCTTCGCACGATCCACCAGAAGTTCTCGATCCACCTCAAATCCGGGACTGATATGCAAAGCCATGCCGGGACGCGCCTGACTCAGGAAATCCGCCAAAGTATCGATGCGGATGCCATCCCGCTTGTCGATGCGTCCGGAGATGCTGTGGATCACTTTCCAGCTTCCATGTTCCGAGATCAGGATGCCGCAATGTGACATCTGTTGCCCTTGGGGGAATGATCTGGAGATCAAAGCGGAGACCAGCGATCGCCCCCTTCTCAGGATCACGTCACCGGATTGAAAGAGCTCCGGATTCAGCTCCGGAAAGCTGCCTGTGGACCATTCCTCCGTAGATACAGAGGAAGCCCTGTTCGGCTGAACAGAGCTTCCGGATTGAAACATCAACAGGCAGAATACTGCCGTGATAGCCAGGCTATTTAGCCATTTCACCTTTTTTAAGGCTCGCTTTCCATACTCCATCAACCTTGACCATCTTCAGATCCTGAGTTTCACGCTCTTCGGGAGTCAATGAACTCCAAGTTTCGTAAGTAACTTGAGCGCTGTCACCATCCACGGTTGAACTGATGATTTTGTGAGAATACTTGCCCATATCCTCCTCTTTCATCTGAGACATAAAGGATTGGATGATGGCCAGCATGGCTTCAGACTCTGTAGTCGCGTATTTCTTGGCACCTTCAAAATCTTGTTTTTCCAAAGCTGTGAGAAAAGCGTCTGCAACGCTTTCCGGGTTGTCTTTTTTGCCGCATGCCACTGCTGCCAGCAGTGTGGCGAGTAACAGAATTACGATCAGGATTTGTTTCATGTTTCTTCCTTTTGCTTTATTCAACCGCCAGTATTTTGGCTTCAGCATCTGAGTCAAGGATTTTCCGGAGTTTGGCTTCACAGCTTCGCTCCCGAGCACAGGATCAGAGAATGCTAAGCAGGGGCTAAGAGCCGATGATTTATGCCAAAGGATCACTCAAACAACGAAAAAAGCCATTAGTTTGGGTTTGGGGCAAAAGAGAAGCGGAGCAGCACGGCTGCTCCGCTCACTAACTGATTATTTCCTTACGACGGGAACCCAGATTTCCATGATCGATTCTCCGGCTCCATATATGAATCTTTCATCATAGAGCTCCAAATCGTCGGAAGTACTTCTTTTGTATTCGCTATTGGGGAACCAAGTGCTGTAGATCGCGTCATAGGTATCGGACAGCGTATCCAGAGCGCCTTTGTGTTCGAAAACGGCATAGTCTGCGGCGGGGACATCGCGACTTTCCATCCCATCCGGGATCGGCAGATCAATCGGATACTCCAGGCCGGCAAGGTAAGTGAAGGGAGTATCTTCGTTCATTTCAGCCTGATCGGTGTAGAAACAGATTCCCAATGCCGCTTTTACGTTTTCCGTGCCGGGAACTTTTCCGCAGATCTCGGCGTTGAACCGGTTCCACAGAGCCGGAATGTCGTTTTGCTTCATGGTGTTCTGACATGAGACTCCCACCACGCGAAAGGCATCTTTGTGTTTGATCGTAGGTGATAGCATTTTTTCTCCTTGTGCATTTGGGATGAAGGCATGGAAGAACTGCAGAGGGCCTATTTGACGTCGGATTTTCCCGGGAGTGACGCCATAGACATTCGTGAATGATCTGGTGAAAGCAGCCTGAGATTCATACTGATACTCACCGGCAAGCTGTTTGATGGGTTTTTGGGTAAACACCAGTTCCTTGGCAGCTTCACTCATCCGGCGTTTGCGGATGTATTCTCCCACCGTGATTCCCGTGGAAGCCAGGAATACGCGGTGAAAGTGCCAGGCACTCATGTTTGCCTGCTCGGCGATATCTTCCAAGATCAGCTTGGTCTTCAGTCCGATTTCGATAAAGCGGATAGCTTTGTCCAGCTCTGTTCTTCTGTGCATTTTCAATCCTGATGTAGATGCTTCATCTTGAAGCATGAATGGTAGACGCGGCATCTTGAAGCATGAATGGTAGACGCGGCATCTTACCGCTTGCAGGCGTCTGGAAGACGCTTCTACCATCAAGCGTCTGGAAGACGCTTCCACAATCACACGTCCGGAAGACGTTTCTACTTTGCGTATTTGATAATATTTGCTATACTGACGGCCGCTCTGGCTGTCAAGCAAGAAGTTTTGATAATTTTTGCTCTTCTTCAATCGCGCAGATTGAGGGCATCTCTGACTTTGGTGGAAAGCTCAAGCGCGGTGAAGGGTTTTGGCATGAACACGCCGAACTTGATCTGATCTCTTTCAGGGAGGATCGGAGCGCTGGAATAGCCGGACATATAGAGGCAAGGCAATCCCGGGCGCAAGATGCGGATCAGTTCAGCAAGTTTAACACCGCTGAGCTTCGGCATCATCAGATCGGTTATCAAAAGATCAATGCGGGTATCGGGGTTTTTGGCCAGTTCCAAGGCCTGGGTAGCGTCCGCGCTGGCCATCACCTGATAGCCCATCTTCTCCAGCATCCTGCATGTCATATTCAGGATGGATACTTCGTCTTCGACCACCAGGATGTGCTCATCGCCCTTGATCAGCCTTGGAACCGCAAAATCCTGACTCCCCACCGGATGCATAACCCTGGGCAGAGAGATGGTAATCCGTGTTCCCTCACCCGGCATGCTCTCTGCTTCGATATGCCCATGGTTTTGCTGCACAATGCCATAGATGGTGGCCAAACCCAAGCCGGTGCCTTTGCCCAGTTCCTTGGTGGTAAAGAAGGGTTCCCACATTTTTGCCAGCGTAGCGCCATCCATGCCACAGCCGGTATCGGAGACTCTCAATACCACGCATTCCTGCTCGGCCAGAAGTCCGGAGTCTTGAAGCTTTGTCCCGCATGAGCTGATGATGCCGGTCTCGATGGTGATGCTGCCCTCCGCGCTGATCGAATCACGAGCGTTGACACAGAGATTGACCAGTATCTGATCGATCTGCGAAGGATCCATGGTTACCACGCAAGGCTCAGGATGAGGCCGGAAGCCGAGCTCGACGTTTTCTCCGATCAACCTGCGCAACATCTTCAGCAAATCCGCAATCAACAGGTTCAAATCAATCTCCCTGGGAGATATATTCTGCTTGCTGGCAAAAGCCAGGAGCTGACGGGTAAGATCCGCGGAGCGTTTGGCAGCCTGTCTTATCTGCATGATGTCCGCGTATATGGGATCTGCCGGACGCAATTGCTCCGTAACCATCTCCGCGTGGCCGATGATGATGCCCAGCATGTTGTTAAAGTCGTGGGCCACTCCTCCGGCTAAACGTCCGATGGATTGCATCTTCTGAGCTTGCTGCACCTGTTCCTGCAGCTTGACGCGTTCTGCCTCCATCCGCTTGCGTTGGCTTACATCAGTGAAGATGCAGACAAACTGCCCTTCCGCGTGCCGATAGGCAGTCACTTCGAAATACTTATCCAAGGCCTTGGAATACTCGGCAATGAAAGCGGGTTCACCGGTCAAAGCTACTCTCCCGAAAGTCTGAATCCAGTAATCCTCGGTTCCGGGCAGTATCTCAAGCACGGTTTTACCTATCACGTCAGCCTTCTTCAGCGATGTCATGCGCTCAAAGGCCGGATTCACGTCCAGGAAACGGTAGTCCACCGGCTTTCCCGTCTGATCCAGAATAATCTCATGGATGGCCATGGCATTCAACATCTCCGAAAAGAGCGTTTGATACTTCTGCTCCGTGCTGCGAGCCTGAGAAATGTCCACAATCGTGGCAATAAAATGTCTCAGAGAGTTATCTTCGTTGTAACGCGTACTGATGCTCACATCAGCCCACACGAATGTTCCGTTTTTATGAATGTAGCGTTTGCTAAACCTCAATGAGTTGCTGCGATTTTGGATTAAGGGCTCCAGTAGTTCTTCGATCCAGGGGATATCTTCTGCCGGCGTGACGTCTCTCCAGTTTAGCGCGTTAAGCTCATCGATCGAGTAACCCAGCATATCAGCAAAAGCCTGATTCACGCTGAGGGTGCCATCGGGCAGAGTAATTGATTTACCCACGTTTGCCGCTTCAAAGATATACTTGAACCGATCTTCGCTTTCCCGCAGTTTGTGCTCGGCCAGGATGCGCTCTGTAATATCCCTGGCCGCTGCATAGATGGTCTTGCCGGCTGGGATTGAGCGCCACTCTATCCAGCGATAAGAACCATCTTTGTGGCGATATCGATTGGTAAAACTCAACACTTCATCGCCTTGCCCCAAATGGGTTAGTTGCTCGATAGTCGCGGCAAAATCTTCCGGATGCACCAGATCCAAAAAGCGTTTGTGCTCCAGGTCTGCCAGCTGATAGCCCAAAGCCTTTTCCCACTCGCGGTTCAGCTTCAAGAAATAGCCATCGGTAGAAGCGATGCACAACAGATCCAGGGAGCTTTCGAAAAATTTGCTTATCTCTTCATTTTGAGCCCGATAGTCCTGCTCGTTTCTGACTCGTTCCGACACATCGCTGAGGATGAGCCTGCAAACCGGCTTTCCAGAGGCAGCCTGAGTGTCCAGACGGGCTTCGATCTGAGCCCAGAACATGGTATGGCCTGAACGCAACATCCGCAATGTACAGACCTGTGGCTTGGCTTCACCAAAGAGCTGTTCGCATCTTAGCTTGCAAACATTTTGATCCTCCGGGTGCACAAAATGACTGAGTGGCATATTGAGGAGATCGCTGCGTTTTACACCCATGATCACGGATGCAGTGAGGTTCGCGCTGATGATTCTGCCCAGATCATTTACGGAGAGATAAGCAAGGGGAGCAAATTCATAGAGGTGGACAAAGTGTTTCAGCTCACTGCTCTGGCTGCGGATTTCTTGCTGCTTATCAAGACACAGAGCTATCAGATCCTGCTGAGACAAGCTTTGCAGCACGTTGAGATCCAGATCGGAAGACTTGCTACCGGGCTCTTCGTCTGATTGTGGCGGGACAGTTTTCATCAAAAGACCTGATATCCTTTCCTAAGAGTTAGGGACGCTACCCAAGCTCGTGCAGTGAGCAAGAAATGATGCAATTCGGCTGCCATGAGCTTAGCTCAGTTACAGATAAATAATAATGTATCAAGACACTGTGACAAGGAGTATCTACCTTTCGCGCTTAAAAAAAAGCACCAGTGGTGATATCCATCGGTGCTATATCTTACTGAGTTATGCTATGCTGAAAAGGGGCAAAGCTGCTATCAGCTGTCCTTCTTGCGCCCCACGGTGTATTTGCTAAAGGTGTTTTTGGCCTTATTACTTTGGCCCTTCGTAGCGGCATCATCTTTGGCTTTATTGCCGTAGGCTTTAGCAGTAGAGCCCTCATTGGTCTTTCTACCATAAGCTCTTGGAGCAGCGCTATCTTTGGCTTTTTTACCATAGCTTTTTTTCTTGGCTTGGCCTTCTTCGGCTGTCCAAATGTTGCGGCCATGGTAGGTGGTATCATAATCCACATGATCATCGGACTTCTTGGTGCTGCGACGGGATTTCCAGTCATCCTTGCGATTTGACTCGGGTTTGGACTGTTTTCCGATCACGGCTTCCACCGTTACGCCATTGTTATATTTCACTTTGCTAAAGGCTTGCAGCAGTTCACTTTGATATCTGGCATCCAGGTCAACTAAGCAGTAATCGCCAAAGATGTTGATCTGTCCGATCTCGATCCCCCGGCCTACCTTGAGCTGATTGATATAGCGCATCAGTTCACGCTTGGTGAGCCCCATGCTGTGTCCCAAATTGAGGCGGAAGGTGGTGAAAGTGAAGTTTGCCTTATCCTCTCTTGGTGCTTTTTTCTGCGGCGCGGAATTATCCAGATCCGGCATATTCTTATAATAATCCAGGAAGCGGTTAAACTCCACGGAGACAAAGCGCTGAATCAGCTCTTCACGAGTCATCCAGCTAAGCTTTTTGTAAACACTATTCAAAAAGGAGCCGATCTGTTCTTCATTGATCTCCACTCGTTCCACGTTGTCGATGAAGTGAAAGAGCTGTTTTTCACAGATTTCACGGCCACCGGGAACCTTTTGCCAGGAGATTTCGCGTCCCAGACGTTTCTCCACAGCCTTGAGGGCTCCGGCTTCCTTGTGATTCATGATACTGATGGAAATGCCGCTTTTGCCTGCTCTGCCGGTGCGTCCGGAGCGATGGATATAGATATCCGGATCGGTGGGAATATGATAATTGATGATGTGCGTGAGGTCGTCCACGTCCAAACCCCTCGCGGCCACGTCGGTGGCGACCAGTAGTTGCACGTATTTACTGCGAAAGCGCTGCATCACCAGTTCACGCTGCGGTTGAGAAAGATCCCCATGCAGCGCGTCGGCATTGTAACCATCCTGCTGGAGCTTATTGGCGATGTCCTGCGTTTCGTTTCTGGTGCGACAAAAGATAATGCCATAGATCTTCGGGCTCATATCCGCAATGCGCTTGAGCGCCAGATATTTATCTTTGGCCTGAACTTTGTAGAAGAAGTGCTCGATGTTTTCCGCACCTTTGTCTTCACCACCGGCGCTCATGCGCGTGGCATCTTTCATAAAGCTATTGGCCAGGTGTTCCACTTCCTTGGGCATAGTGGCGGAAAAGAGCATGGTTTGCTTGCTTGCCGGAGTGTGGCTCATGATCTCAAAGAGTTCATCCTTGAAGCCCATATTCAGCATTTCATCCGCTTCATCCAGCACCAATTGGGTTACTCGTTCCAAGTGCAAGACTTTTTGGCGGATCATATCGTTCACGCGTCCGGGAGTGCCCACCACAATGTGGGCTCCGGCATTGAGCGCGTCTTTTTGTTTATATATCGGAGCTCCGCCATAGACAGCCACGATCTTGACACGCGGCATGTATTTGGCAAAAGCTACAAGGTCTTTGGTGATTTGCAGACAGAGCTCCCTCGTTGGGCAAAGAATGATGGTTTGCACGCTATTGACTTCGATGTCGGTCTGCGCGAGGATGGGGAACCCGAAGGCTGCGGTCTTGCCGGTGCCGGTCTGAGCCAGAGCGATGAGATCCTCTTCGTGGTCCATGACCCAGGGTATGGTGAGTTCCTGCACAGGAGTGGGGTGCTCAAAACCCAGGTCTTTTGCGGCGCGCAAGATGGGTTCGGGTAATGTAAGATCGGTAAATTTAGTCACTTAATGTATGTCCTTTTGCTTGTTTATGGTGCCATCCTACGGGGAGGCCAAATTTGTAAAGAAATAGTTTTATCACCCTTGGACTTCGTTGCGAAGCGCAGGAGTTCAAGCAGCAAGCATCCACCACCCTTGGACTTCGTAGCGAAGCGCAGGAGTTCAAGCAGCAAGCTTCCACCACCCTTGGACTTCGTAGCGAAGCGCAGGAGTTCAAGCAGCAAGCTTCCACCACCCTTGGACTTCGTAGCGAAGCGCAGGAGTTCAAGCAGCAAGCCTCCTCCACCCTTGGACTTCGTAGCGAAGCGCAGGAGTTCAAGCAGCAAGCTTCCTCCACCCTTGGACTTCGTAGCGAAGCGCAGGAGTTCAAGCAGCAAGCTTCCTCCACCAGAACGCTGTTAGAAGTCCATGCCGCCCGAAAATGGATGGCTCTGCTCAAGATCGTTGTAAGCCTGAATCTTATCAGCTTACATAAACATCTCAAGCGGCATGAACTCCTAATTCTGACATAATCCATCCTATTGAGATACGCTCATGATACGGTCATGATACGGTGATGATCATGACCGTATCATCACCGTATCATCACCATAACTGAATGGGCAGGAATCCTCAAACATTAGACCCGCACGCCCACGATGGTGCCCTGATTCAGTTTCAAAGCTGCCTCACCGTGGATCATCATGATGATGCCCAGTTCCTTGCCGCAATTTGGGCAGAGAGGACGGCTGTGGGTGGCCGCGCCCTTGAGGCCTACTCTGTCTTCACTGAGGCGGCTGATCATGAGCTTGATCAGCCGGCCTTTACCCGCCTTGAAATAGCGGAATAGAAGCAATCCGCATTTGCAATTGATATCGATGATCTTTCCGGTACGCATGGTTATCCTTATCTTGTTTCAGAGTTCAAGCAGCAAGCTTCCACCACCCTTGGACTTCGTAGCGAAGCGCAGGAGTTCAAGCAGCAAGCTTCCACCACCCTTGGACTTCGTAGCGAAGCGCAGGAGTTCAAGCAGCAAGCTTCCACCACCAGAACGCTGTTAGAAGTCCATGCCGCCCGAAAATGGATGGCTCTGCGCAAGATCGCTGTAAACCTGAATCTTATCAGCTTACATAAACATCTCAAGCGGCATGAACTCCTAATTCGATCGAGGCATGAACTCCTAATTCGATCGCGGCATGAACTCCTAATCGTGTGAATTACTTCATCAGCATGGCCTTGCGGGTGTAAGCTTTCTGTGGTGTTTCATAGCGGATCAGATAGATCCCACTGCTCACTTTGCGGCCGGCATCATCATCACCCTGCCAGGTGATGGTGTGCGATCCTGCGCTCAGCGCGCCATGGTGCAAGCTTTTTACCTTCTGGCCTTTGAGGTTATAGATGCTTAGCTTCACCGGGCTTGCTTCAGCCAAGCTGAAAGCGATGGTGGTGCTGGGATTAAAGGGGTTGGGGTAGTTTGCCTGCAAGGCTGTCATAAGCTGAGGTGGAGTATCGGGATTGCTGACCCCGCTCCAGTTTACACTGAGGTAATCTGAAGGCCGGCTGCGTCCTTCGGCATATTTGCTTTTCACATAATACTGATACTGGCCGATGAGGGGCAGGGCATCGCTAAACTGGGTAGTTTGGACGGTGGCCGCCAGCTCGAATACTCCTGCTCCCACGCGACGATATACTTCGTAGCCCAAGAGTGTGTATTCGGGATCAAGCGGGGCAGACCAGGTGATATCCACCACTCCGTCCCACACAGTGCGCGCGATATCTTGCACCGGAGCGAGATAGCCAAGATAGTAATCCTGCTCCAGGGGTAGCAGGTCTTCATTAAAGGTGATAGACACAGGACTCAGCGCGAAATAGCCATCACTTTCAGCATACACCTGATGAGTGCCCTGGGGCAGATATAGCGCGTATGCGCCTTGATCGTCCGGGAAGCAGCTGATTCCCGAAAGGCTGCTCACCTGGACTTCGGTATAATCGATCGAGGCATTGGAACTCAGGACAGAGCCGCTGACTTTGCCCACGGACTTGATATAACCCGTAGTGCGCACGTCGTCAATGAACCATCCTTCGCCGGTGTAAGCGCTATCAGAGGCGAAGCGGAAACGGAAGCGTACCATCTGATCTGCATAGTTGGCCAGCGGGAAGCGAGCCGGCACCCAAGCTCCGGAATTTCCGGTATATCCCGGGCCACCCAGAGCATCTACCGAACTGTGAGGATAACCGTTTTCCGGAACCAGCAAGGTCCAGGTCTGCCCATCATTGGTGGAGATCAGAACCTGTCCACCGTCCCAGTTGTTTTCAGTACTGTAACGATGCCAAAATTCCAGCATAAAGCTGCCACTCACCCAAACCGCAGGCGTAGTGAGCAGGTAATTTGCACCATTGGGATACTCTTCAGTAAGCCTGGTGCCCCAAACCTTTGTGCCGCTATGAGCTCCGGCATAGGGACTGATGCCCCATTGCCAGGCATTAAAATCCGGGTTGGGGACAAAGCCACCGTTGTCAGCCTCAAAATCTTCATTCATGCCTGTGGTTCCCAGACTGATCAACAGCTGCTCGTTTTGCGGATTGATCTGCTCACCCAGATAGGTGATGAAGAAAGTCAGGTTCATTCCCACCGGAGCGCTATCTGAGATCGTGATCTGATACACTGCCTGGGTTGTAGCTCCGCTACGCAGTTTGGGCAACAGCACTTCGGGATTGGGAATGTTCACATACTCGGAAACGCAGAAGATGCTGGAGGTGATATAGTTTGCATCCAAGGGACTGGCATTGACAAAGTTAACCACCAAGTCAATGGTCTCGCCCGGATCGGCTAAACCGTTGGCATTGCCGGCAGAATCGTTGAGGTAATAATCCCCGATGTGGATACTGGGCTTTTGCACCTGTAGCGAGAGCGGGTAGCTCCAGCTGGCAGTACCGCTTTGCACATGCACGAGCAAGCTGAGCACCGTGCCATGAGGGCAATCAGGACTCACGTTGATCAAGATCGGATAGGTGTTTACCGCGCCGGAATCTCCGGGGATATTGGGATATGTGCTTTCGGGATTTACCAATTGCGCATAAGGGTTACTCATCTCCACCTGGATGGCAACCTCGGTGGCATTGTTCAAACCCTGATTAATCAGGCGAATGCCCAATTCAGCGGTCTCTCCCGGTTCCAGGATGCCATTGAGATTGGCATCGGTGATGATCATATCCTGCACGATGAGATAGGGGCTTTCGTGCAAGACAGGCACGGTATTGATCATCAGAGCTTTACCGGATGAGAGCGGTGCAGCGGCAGGAGGATAGATGTTATTGAAAGTGTATTCCAATCCGCGGGTATTGGTGTGATCCTTGATGCCCACTGTGGCGTAATTACCGTGACGGGGAGTGTAACCACCGCCACCAACATCAACGTTATTAAAATCCTTGTACTGAATCTTGATCTTGCCGTCGCCCAGGCTGGTTGGGTGGAACACCGGATCATAGAAGATCACCTGGAAGCTCTCCAACGAAGTGCGGTCATAGCCATTGCGCATCTTGTAATACTCAATGATGAAGGTATGATTCAGAGCATTGTAATACTGATAGACTCCGGCATCATAGATCTGGATGAGATCATCCCAAAAGGCGGCAATCATCGGTGATGGCCCAAGCCCACCGGGAAGCCGGCTATTGCGAAACTCCGCGTTTTCGGTCACACCCATTGTGATGAAGCCATTGGTGGATACGGTGATTTGCGTGTAGGGAACTCCATAAAAAGTGAAGGGGAAGGGTAAATCCACTACTTGCAGAGCGGTGCTGCCATTCTGGTCTCCTTCATCTCCGGATGTGCCGCTGTCATTGAGCTGAGTAAGCCTGGTGCCACTGCCGCCCTGGCTGGGATTGATCTCGATCCAATCATAAACAGGGCAATCCGAATAGGCTGTATCCGTCTCATCATAGATGAAATAGCCATAGGCATCGGGGCCCAGGGGAGTGTTTTGGTTCACACTGCCGATGGTGATATTAAAAGCAGTTTCTTGCTCAAAGCCGAAATCATTATAAACTCTGAGATTAAAGGGAATCTGCATGCCGGGGATGAGTAACGATCGGGCAAAGAGCTCGTAATTCTCGCCACTGAAGCCCAAAGCTCCGGGTGATATATAACCGAACTGACTGGTTGGCTGATTCACCACCACCAGGTCATTCAAGGAGATCAATTCTGCCATGAGCCCATGTGCCGGCACTACAGCGTTGTTCATGATACCGATCTGCAAGGTGCCGGTCTCAGCAGGATCCAGAATGCCATTGCCACCGGCCAGAATATTGAGCGCTTCCACTTGCAGGTTCGCGTTGTAGGCAGGGACGTGAATCGGAAACTCATGGATCGTGCCATTGGCATCGGAAATGCTGAGCTGAAGGCGTATGTCGTGGATTGCGGGGATTGTGTGGTCGATCGTGATCAGGATTGCAGCATCCGCGTCTTCCACAGCACCGGGATTTAGATCACCAAAGCTGATGTTGTTACTGCCCAGGCTGACGTGCGGATCCGAACTGCTTACGGTGCCACTGAGACCGCTCAGGCTAAGCTCCGAGGTATTTTTCACGTTCAGGATCACGGCAACTGTCTCCCCTGCACCGGCAAAGCCATCGGCATTTCCAAATGAGCCCTGCATGCCATTGTCATAAAGGGTAAAGCCATTGGCTACCAATGCCCCGGCAGCCACTTCCACCACAGTCTGAGTGGGTTTATGATCGTTTTTGGAAGCAGTGATTGTAAGATTATCGGAGATGCCACCGGGGATGCTTAAGCTCACATTTCCGTAAGCATCGCTATAGGCAGTGGCCAGGATGCTGTCCGTAGCAGGACTGTAGGCCGTTACGCAAACACCCGCGATGGGATTAGCGCTGCTATCCGATACGCCAACATCCACGATCAGGCTACCCAAAGGCAGGCTCTCTGGCACATCAAGAGTGATCGCTTCCGGGATGCCCACAAACACTTCCATGGTGGGGTCTCCGATCAGATTGCACCAATGCGCAAAGTAGTTTGCCTGATTCGGGTGGGTGGCACCATACACTTCATGCATATAGAGACGGCCATTGAGCAAGGCTTCGCCCATGCTGCGCATTTTGTAGGAAAAAAGTCCATTGAAGATGGCGGCCATCAGGTTGTTATTAAACATCGTGTGGGTACCGCTGGTGGCCATGCCGATGGCGGTGACCGCACCGGCCGGATTGGCAGAAGTGCCAAGCCTGGTGAAGCTTTCTGTGGTGGCAGTACCGGCAAAATTACCGGTGCCACAGGTGAGGATCACAGCGTGGGGAAATCTGGGGTTGTTCACCAGTGAAGAGCTGGGACTCCAGTTACTCATACCGATCCAGCCCCGGTAGGTAAAGAAATTTACACCTTGATTGATCCCGCTGTTGATAGTGCTGCTAAATCCACCTGTATAGTTCTCAATGAAGCTGTATTCCGGGTTTACAGTTTGCGCCAGTTCTTTGATGTATTTGCTGGCATACACGCAGGATATTCCTGATGTGCTGGGATCTCCGATCAATAGGATCCGGTTCAACCAGGAAGCCGCAACGGGATCGATGTTGATATTGCGCTCATAACGGTATATCTTGCTCAGCATGATGGCCAGATGCTCCACAGTCTCCACCGAGATTCTGCCGATCATCACGTCACCCATGGTGTCGTTACCGGCAAGATAGGTATAGGGATAGTCCCCTTCCCCACCGTAGCCGGAAAGAGTTTCGATCCAGGTGGGGATTGAGCCCACGTCTCCCACCAGGATGATGTAATCCGGACGCGTAGCAGGATTGTCATAACGGGATTGGATGTAGCTTTTGATCGCGGTGTTGGAAGTGCCGGTCACCTGAGTACTCACGGCATGAAGCTCATGGCCTTTCTGCCGTTTCCAGGTAATAAAGCCATTGAGCTGATCCTGAAACACGCTATTGGTATTGTTCCAATGGATAAGCAGAATTCGTCCTCCATCCAGGGCGAGATTGAGCGAACGGTAGTCGTCAAAATTCACAAGATTAGCTTCATAGAGCTCTCTAAAAGCCGGAGAGTAGGTCTGATAGGGTGAGACTTCATTGGCGCCCGGGGAGTCCGTGAAGCTGATCTCGATCTCCATCTCGGTGCAGTGGGTGAGCTCTTTGCTCAAAGCATTCCAGGCCAAAGGATTGATGGCCAACCGTAATACCCGGAAATCCCGGAAGATAGATACTTCTGAGGTCAAAACCTGGGCTTGCTCTGTGTAAGTGCTGTAAGCGCGATTATCATAGTCGGCTTCGGGGGCACTATCTTTGGATTGGACGGGATAGGGAAGAATGTCGTAATAGCTTGTCTCTGCCTTGCGGCGAACTTCCAGTGTGTATGAACCGGTGGGTGGCATAATGACGGACGTGCTGTAAAGAGGCAGATCAGGCGCTCCCTCAAAGGCCGAAGAACTTGCCCCTTCCAGGCTGAGTTTATGATACTTCCCGCCCCTGAACAAGCTTTCTTCGATCTCCAGTTCAGAACTTTGTAAGCGCAGGGTGAGGCCACTGCTGCTGCTTGCAATCTTTTCTAAAGATGAGTTTGCCGCGTGGGCAAAGCCCAGTAATACAATCGCGATGATGATTGCGCTACGCATTGTTTTCATTTTCCTTTCTTCCCTTTCGTAACTTCTAAGACAAAACCTGGAGCGAACTCCAGGTTTGAATGTTTATCTATTTGTTTGTTGAATAGTCCTTAGTACTCATCAGTCCAGACTGTAAAAGAGGATGCCTGCGTCACGGGAGGCAAGTACCAATTTATCATCCGAGAACACAAGATCGTTAATATAGCCGCCCGAAGTGATCCGTTGGATCAGCTTGGGGCTTGTCGGATTCGTGATATCAAAGTAATAGGCGCCACCACTGCCGGAACTGACGGCCAGCTTACCATTCATGACTTGCAAGTTGGTGGCATAACCCACAGTGTCATAACTAGCTACAAGTACAGGTTGCTGAGGATTACTCACATCTACGACCTGCAAACCGCCATGTCTGGCTGCCACATACAAAATGCCATTGCGCAGGGCCATCTTCTGGGCATAGCCGTAAAACGCTATCTCAGAGACGAATTGCTGCGTCTGCCTGTTGTAGATAAAGATGCCACGTTGATCGGTAGCCATATAGACGTAATTATCATCCATAGCTACCCCATTAATGGGATAGGGAGTAGTGATATTGAACTCGCTACCCAGCCATAAATCGCCATTGAAGCGACCATAATACACGTTGCCATTGCCCAGGCAATACAGGAGCTCGACCAGGTTGCCGTCAGGATCATTAGTAAGCTCCCTGAGAGTCATATCCCGGATACCCTGAGTGGCTCCGGTAATGGAGCGATACGGATCCAGAGAGTCAGGATTGCTGGTGTTGACAATGTATATCTGATCTGTGGCATGGATATCGTAAACAAAGAGCAGGTCCTTAGCCGACACATATTCTACCAGACGGGTTCTGTTTAGATCTTTGGTGCTGCCGTCTGAGGCTAACAGTTTTGTGTACCAATCCATGGCGTAGGTTCCGGTATTGATCCTGCCCAGGCCACCTTGATCAAGAGCTACATAGAGCCAGTTTCCACTAAAATCCAGATCCGTGGGATTTCCCACCACCGGGATCGTACGAACCAACTCAAGTTGATCACCACTTTGATATGCCGTATTGCGCTTGGCGCAGCCTGCGGCCATGACCAAAGTCACCAGTATCAGTCCTATTAATAAAGATCTGGACATCAAAAACCTCCAATATCCATGCTGTATTGTATTCTTTCCCCAATTGATATGCAAGAAGCATTCCAATCCCGTAACGCACAATTCCGATGCTACGATTACCAAAAGCAAAGGGACGGAAATCCGTCCCTTTACCCTGATACTCTTATATCGTTTATGCCATCATGGCAGCGATATCATCATCCGCATTGGTGGTTTGCTTGAGACCAAAGGTGTCGATGATCACTTTTGCCACGTTCGGAGACAGGAATCCGGGCAGAGTGGGCCCAATCTGGATATTCTTGAAGCCCAGATAGAGCAAGGCCAAGAGAACGGCCACCGCTTTCTGCTCGTACCAGCCAAGATCAAATGACAGCGGAAGCTGATTTACGTCTTCCAGCCCAAAAGCTTCTTTGAGCTTGAGCGCGATCACAGCCAGGGAATAGGAATCATTGCATTGTCCGGCATCCAGCACTCTGGGAATACCGCCGATATCGCCCAGATTCAGCTTGATATAACGGTATTTGGCGCAACCCGCTGTAAGGATCACAGTGTCCTTAGGCAGCTTTTCGGCAACTTCTGTGAAGTATTTTCTCGAAGGCATGCGGCCATCGCAACCGGCCATCACGACGAAGCGTTTGATGGCACCGGATTTCACAGCGTCGATCACCTTGTCAGCAAGAGATAGCACTGTGGCATGGGCAAATCCGCCCACGATCTCACCGGTTTCCAGCTCTTTGGGAGCCTTGCATTTCAGCGCGCGTTCGATCAGGGGACTGAAGTCCTTGGCTTTGCCATCCTTACGGTCAGCAATGTGCACTGCTCCGGGATAGCCGGCCATACCGGTGGTAAACATGCGATCCAAATAGGTGTTTTCTTTGCGCAGGGGCACGATGCAGTTCGTTGTCATCAGAATCGCGCCATTGAAGTTCTCAAAATCTTCCAACTGGTGCCACCAGGAAGAGCCATAGTTACCATGGAAGTGCTTGAATTTCTTGAATGCGGGATAGTAATTGGCAGGCAGCATTTCGCTGTGGGTATAGATGTCCACGCCCTTGCCTTCGGTCTGAATCAGGAGTTCCTCAAAGTCCTTGAGGTCGTGGCCGGAGACCAGTATGCCGGGTTTGTCGCCCACGCCCAGCTTCACATGAGTAGGTTCAGGATTGCCATAGGTAGTGGTATTCGCTTCGTCCAGCTTGGCCATCACTTTCACGGCATTTTCACCGGTTCTCAGCACCATAGCCACCAGATCATCAGCGCTCATTTCGTCATTGATGGTAGAAGCCAGACCTTCCATGATAAACTTGTTTACATCATCATCCATAAAGCCCAGCATAGCAGCATGATCGCCATAGGCCGAAATACCTTTGAGGCCGTAGGTAATGGTTTCACGCAGGGAGCGCACATCTTCATTCTCGGTTCTCAACACGCCCACTTTGGTAGCAAAATCGGCATATTGATCTTTGCTAATCTTGAAGGTGACAGCTTCCGGACATTGGCCACATTTGTCACCGATGATGGCGCAAAGCTCATCCTTGCGCTTGTCACGCAGAGCAAGAGCCTTATCGATCAGGCCGGTGATCACTGCTTCGTCGAAATTGGCATTGGTGATGGTGGTAAAAAGTCCCTGCATCACAAACAGCGCGTCTTCGGAATAGTACTTACCGTTTTGGATCAGCTTGTGGGATACGTGGGCAAGGCCACGCAGACTGTAAATCAGAAGGTCCATGTAGTTAGCCAGACTGTCCGGCTTTCCGCATACGCCCCGCATGGTGCAACCCATGTTGCGGGAAGTTTCCTGGCATTGATAACAAAACATACTCATTTTGTACTCCTTTATCTGTGTTATGGTTTTGGCATTTTGATCACGAGGATGCGCATGGCGCAGTCACCCTCGTTGGTTACTGCATGAGGAATATCTTTGGGACTGTCGATGATGGTGCCGGGGGCAAAGCTCTGTTTCTCTTCACCAATCGTAAGAGTGGCAGTGCCTTCCAGCACGAAGAATGCTACGTTAACAGGGGTTTTATGAGCTTTCAGATGCGCTCCGGGCTCAAACTCGATGTGGACAATTTCGCCTTCGGGTTGGCTATAGATCTTGGTGCCCACCATACCCATGGCATTAAGGACGGGGGTGATATCTGTGTAATATCTGCTTTCCATTGTGGTCTCCCTAAATGATCTTGCCATCAACGCTGATGACGTTTACTTTTACGAAATGCATCTTGCCCGCACGTTCAAGTGCTTTCTTGAGCAGGACTTCCGTCCCGCCACAGCAGGGCACTTCCATGCGCACGATGGTCACACTCTTGATCTCGTGCAGGATAAATATCTGCGAAAGCTTGTCTATATATCTCTCCAAATCCGGATCCAGCTTCGGGCAGAAGGTGATTACCACTTTACCTTTGAGGAATCTGCGATGAAAATCCCCAAAAGCATAAGGCACGCAATCTGCCGAAATCAAGAGATCGGCATTCTCAAAACACTCAGCAGCAGGATTTAGCAGAGTGAGTTGCACCGGCCACTGTCTCAGCTCAGAATGCAGCTCACCACTCATCTCGTTCTGGGCTTTCTCGGGCTCGATTCGCCTGGCATGAGTTCCACTGCAACCGCAGGCCATGGTCTCTTCACAGGTGAGAGCTTCGATGTCATAGCCCTTGTCCTTGAGGATCTTCACTGCTTCGTTGTAAAAGCCCATCTCTCCGTGTGATTTCAAGTGATGCAAGTGTGCTTTGATGGTGTTGTGCCCGGCCTTCATGATGTTTTCCATCACCAGGGCTTCGCTATAAGGCTCCGCTTCACGCTCTTCCACCAGGATTGCGCCTTCGGGACAGGTGCCCAGACAGGCTCCCAGCCCATCACAAAAGAGATCACTGATCAATCTGGCCTTGCCGTCGATCAATTGCAGAGCGCCTTCCGGACAGCCTGGAATGCAGGCTCCGCAGCCATTGCACTTGTCTTCGTCGATTTTGATGATCTGACGCTTCATTTCTCTACCTCTATTAGTCTTATTATTGTATCCGTAAGTTGCTCGCCTTCCTCTAGCAGGTCAAAACCGTGTTTTGTGAGATTCCACTGCGTTACCAGCAGCCGCATTGAGCCCACCACAATGCGAAAGATGTGCAGGGGGTTCAGATCCGCTTTGATCATGCCCTTTTGTTGCCCCTCCATAATGTAAGCCAGAACTTCGTCCCGATGGATATGCATGATCCCTTGCAGGTATTCCTCAAAACTGTGATCATGCTTGAAGAGCTCTTCGCTGAACATCACCATCGCCAGATCCGGTTCCTTGCTGAACATCTCATAGCGGTTCATCACGAATCTTCGGATACATGAGATAGGATCCAGCTTCTGAGCTTTTATCTCCTGAATCACTGCGCAGGAAAGATGCTCGAAGTAGCAGAGGATCATCTTGATCAGCTCTTTCTTGCTGTCAAAATGGCGATATAGAGAGGCATCAGTAACTCCCAGGCTGGCCGCCAGGTTTTTGGTGGTAAGCTTCTCATAACCTTGTCGGGCAATCACCTTGATCGCCGCTTGCACGATTTCCATTTGTCTGTTTGTAATATCCATCACTCTTTTCCTTCCTGCTGAGCGTTAGTAAGCACTCACTAACCAAACTAATCAGAGGCGCTTTTTTGGCAAGCACTTTTTTGCAAAATCGCCTACTTTTTTCATAGCTATTTACTAAGATGCTGTCCCTCTATTTTTTAGAGCGCTAAAACTCTTTTCACCTCAGCACAGTTACTGACTTACTCGGCTCTGATCTACTTCCTCATTACCTTATGTTCCCCTCATAATATGAAGAGACTATGAGATAAGCAGGGAGTAAAGATGAGCTGAGCCATGGAGTACCAGGAAGGGAATAGGAGTATGCGCAATTCGCAATAATCCTGAAAATCAAGCCGGATGTCAAAAAAAATCTTTATCAAGCAAAGCGGGATGAAGACTTATCCACAGAGCTTTTACGGCAATCTGTGGATATTCATCAACACCAAGAAAGGCCATTTTGCGAATTTTCCTCTTGTCAAAAACCCCTTATGCCATATTTTTTACACAGTTTGAAGGCTCAGTATCCGGCTTTAGTGATATCAGATCATTTCAAGCATAATAAAGGAGAAATTGCGAAAACGCAATAATTGGAGATATGAAGAAGTACCGAAAGATCAGTAAGCTGATTGTCCAGATGGTTCTGATTGGCCTGACCATCGGCTCTGTGTATTACTTCATGGATCTGAGAACAGAGCTATTCCGAGACCCGCAGGGTGAACCAAGATTCAGTACGCACGAATCCGTGTTTACCACAGAACCATTGCGGGAAGCAGCCCCCAGAAGTCCTGATCCTAAATGGGGCGGCAAGGTAAGCGGGCAGCTGTTTCTGGGTTTTATTCCCGGTTATGTCCTGTTCATGGCAGTGCTTATCTTCTTCGTTTTAAGCTCAGGCTTTCTGATAATGTACTTAACAACCATGAACTCTCAGCAACAGAGGCATTAACGCTATTGTAGAGATGCCTTGCAGACATTTTGCATGAGTTTGCGACAGGATGTCGTATCAACCGTCTTGCTTCAAGATGAAGCATCTACACTTCTGCTTCAGGATGAAGCATCTACGCTTCTGCTTCAAGATGAAGCATCTACAATTTATGCGACAGGATGTCGCTTCTACAATCACATTCCCAGGATCAGTCCGATAAACTGTTCCTTATCCTTGTTTGTTCCAATGCGCAAGCCTACATTCATCTGCCCCATAAACATCAGGCTAAACTCTCCGATCAGCTCCAATCCAGCAGAGTATTGCAGGCTTTGATCCATATTTTCAGGATCCAGGGCTGCATCATAGAACAAACCCAGATTAATGTCTTCCAGATAGATCTGGGGGTTCCACATTCCGGAGCGCACCTTCATCAGCGGTGTGTACCAGGTATTGCGCAGAGTTAGGCCCTTCGAGCTCTTTAACTCGTCATCATAACCGCGTAAGGGGTAGAACACATCATCGGAGTCTGCATCAGGATCATAAGCCATGTTCAGTGTGCTATTTAGTTCGGAGTGTTTGCTGACTCTTTGCCTGAGGGCCAGCTGTCCATGCCAGCCCAGTCGATCACGGGATGAGGACAGAGTGTTCGCGTCTTCCCAATACAGGGTATTACGCAGTCCGGCCTGGCCACTAGGCCAGGCAAAGCTTTGCATTACATAGGGATAGAGCATCCTGCGCTCAAAGCTGTCCCAGGTGATAGCGCCAAAACCGGCACTGACTGAACTCAGGCCATAGTTTTGCCTTTGGAGTAAAAACACCATGTTATCCAGCTGGAAGGTGCCGTCGTCATCGGACGAGATATAAAGGTTTTGATTCACAGGGGCTAATATGGTGCTGGACAGCATGAAGCTGCCGATCACTTTCTTGCGGAAAGTATCGTAGATGCCTTGAATCTGATACTGGGGAAAGTCTCCCACCGCGTCATTACCCACCAAAACCGCGCCGATGGCCAGAGAATCCTCGGTGCCATAGATTTGAGGGATGTGCAGAATGCGGGGATATAGCAGATGCCCGATGTTGTTCGCGTATCCGCCATTACGGATTTCGTGCTGACCCAAAGCCAGGGTCTGACCCCGATACTCCTCTTTGGCGAAAGGCGGCTTCTCAGCTTGGTATTTGACCGCAGGAGCAGCAGCTACTCGGATTCTATCCCGATACAGATCCATGCCTGAGGCATTTAGGGAAAGGAAATAGAGGCTGCCATCAGGCGCCTGGACGGGAGTTTTGAGATAGTTGTCATAATTATACTTGCGGTGTTCCCTGCTCTTCGTGTGGTACTCCCAAGCCTGCATTTGGTTGTCGATAATGCTGTTGTAGAAGAGAACGCCATCCTTTGCCTGTAGCAAGGTTTGCGAGCCGGGGCTCTGGAGCACCTGTCTCAGCTTGCCATCTTTCAGGCTATAGATGGCCGAGTTTTTCCAATACTCCTTGGCATTTACGAATAGATCAACGCCGTCCATCACGATGTTGTGGATCAGGACATCGCCATCATAGAGAAGGGTTTGCGCGCTTGATCCCGGTGAAAAGCGATATAGCTTGCTACCACGATACAGAGCTTTGTCTTCTGCGATCAGGATGTCACCATCAGAAAGCGGCAAAAAGGCGCGCACCTGTCCCTCGAAGAGCTTCCGGATTGAGTCCCCGTCTTTGAGCATGATCTGGGTGACAGAACCATAGGCATCGTTGTCCTTATTGGCAAAACCACGGCGATACTCGGTGCGGCTGTAATAGATCTTATCCTTCAGCACATGATAGGAAGCGGGAAACTCTGTGGCCTGACGCAACACTTCCACAGGCTGGGGATTGGCTGAAGTCAGGTCCACCATCATCAGGCTGAGCTTGTAGAAACTGCGTCCGGGGCCGGTTTTATCGGCATAGCGACGGGTAAAATACAGTGCGCCATCGTAGTATTTAAGATCATCCTTATCCCAGCCATCATGAGTAACGCGAGTGGCAGTCTGCGCTTTGGCTTGGGCTTTTTCGGAGGCTTGCCACTCTTGCCACAGAGTATCCAGAGAGCGTCCATAGCCATTATAAAAGGCGGGGTCAAGAGCCAGCGATGGCATCAAACCATTAAGATAGGCAGTGAGGCGGGAAGAATTATCCTGATAAAGATAGGCAAAGCGTTCTTCGCCATAGGTTTTGGCCAGATAGGAGTGAAAGCTGCCGCCAAACACATAGTAGTGAGCCAGCGGAGTATCCTGAGAGTAATAGGCAGCCTTGGTGCGCGATGGCAAGCGATCCTCCGCAGCCAGAGCAGAGATGATCGATGAATAATAAGCGCTGTTCATCCTTCCCGCGTAAGGCGAAAGCTGGGATTCACCATACACGGTGATGCCTTCCGTCATCCACATCGGTTGATGCAATTGAGGGTAGAGCAGATTGCCGAAAGTACGCCGCAACATGGCAGGAATTCCCCCTTCGTGGGTCATCTGCAATTGGTGGATATATTCATGCGGGGCCACGATCTGGAACCAATCCTCACCAAAGGCCAGCTCATCCTTCGTGGGCGGATAGGCATAGAGACCGATCACGTTGCCCACCGGATTTGCCCAGCCATTTACCAGATTACCCATGTCCTCTATCTTGATTGCCACCCGGCCATGGGTGTTGCCGGTGAGTTCTTCCATTTGGGGACGGTAGTGCTCCATAACTTTCAGGGCATGCAAGGCTTCGTCTTCCATACCGGAGCGGTAATAGACCATAAAGCTATCTGTGGACATGGTTTTCCAGCTCGCTGTCAGGCTGAGCGGGATCAGGATAAGGAGCATCAGGATAAGCTGTGATAATCTCATATTTATCTACCTCAATAATCTATACTGCGTTTAGCTTTTATGTTTCGAGAAAGAGCTTCTTAAGCCTCTTGAACACAGAACTGATGGGCGGCAATCGGTCAAGAGAAAAAGCAAGGTGAGATTTTCCAAAAATTTGGCTTGACGCTTGCATGCCTTTTATTCTTGATGCTACTTGTGTGTTACAAGTACTCTTGTAGCGCCTGACATTATCAAAATCCAAGATCATATTGCCACATAGTAAAGGAGCCCTATATGAAGCGAACTTTGTTCCTGATAGCGCTGATCCTGATTATGATCAGCAGCCTGACAGCAGAGCGAATCAGCCTTGGTAGTGAAGCAAACTCACTACAAGTTTTACAAAACACACCCCAAGAGACAATCCTGCAATATCAGATCAATCACTTTGACCAAAGAGCCGTGCAAATCGGCGGTCAGACCTGGCATCACATCAGCCTGCCCCAGGAAGGGATTACGCAAGATAAGGGTGATCCTGAACTGCCGGTGTATAACCGCAGTATCATCATCGACGGCAATGCCAGGATGAAGCTGGAAGTCTATGATCTGAAGTTTACCGATATCAAACTGGCCATTGCCCCTTCCAAAGGCGTGATTACCCGTGATATCGATCCCGCCAGTGTACCTTATGAATTTTCTTCTGTATATCAGAGCAATCGCTTCTTCCCGGAAGTGGTGGCTGATCTTAGTGAGCCCTACATCCTCAGGGACTATCGTGGCATCACTGTAAAAACCACACCTTTTGCCTATCGGGCTGACACTCAGACCTTGCGCGTTTACACCTCATACAAAGTAAGAGTTTACAGCGATGGCATCGACACTGTGAATACCCTGAGCCAGAGCAGGGACAGCGTTTCCCGCTCTTTCTCACCCTTATATCAAAACCACTTTGTGAATTGGCCCGGCTACCGCTATACTCCGGTGGATGATAGCTATGGCAAGCTGCTGGTGGTATGCCACTCCAGCTTCATGACTGCCATTCAACCCTGGGTAAACTGGAAACGTCAGAAAGGTATTGAGACCGAACTGGTGGAGTGGTCGACCATCGGTACCACTGCCACTCAATTGCAAACTTACATCCAAAACAAGTATAACCAGGATAATAGCCTTACCTTTGTGCAGTTGGTGGGTGACGCGCCACAAATCCCATCACTTACTTCCGGAGGCGGAGGCAGCGATCCCACATTCTCTTTGGTAGCCGGTAGCGATAACTATCCGGATATCTTCATCGGCCGTTTCTCAGCTGAGAATGTATCACAACTGGAGATTCAGCTCAACCGCAGCATTGCCTATGAACGCGATGCAACTACCACTGACACTTGGCTTTCTCGTGCCATGGGCATCGCCTCCAATGAGGGTGGCGGATCTCAGGGCGATAATGGTGAATCTGATATCCAACACATGAATATCATCCGCACGAAGCTGCTCAACTATGGCTATACAACGGTTGATCAGATCTATGATCCGGGTGCCTCAGCTTCTACGGTAACGACCAATGTTAATGCCGGACGTGGCTTCATCAATTACGTGGGACACGGTTCCAACACTACCTGGAGCACCACCGGGTTCAGCAATACAAATGCTATGGCGCTCACCAATGGCAATATGACCCCCTTCATCGTTGACGTGGCCTGTGTGAATGGCAACTTTGTATCTATCACCTGCTTTGCCGAAGCCTGGATGCGCAGCCCCAATGGCGGCGCCATCACCATCTATGCCAGCACGATCAATCAAAGCTGGAACTCCCCCATGCGGGGTCAGGATGAGATCACCGATCTCTGGGTAGCAGAAACCAAAAGCACTGCTGGCGGTTTCTATTACAATGGCTCCTGCAAAATGATGGATATCTATGGCAATACTACAGGATCTGACGGCGTGAATATGTTCCGTACCTGGCATATCTTTGGCGACGCGTCCCTGATGGCCAGAAGCAAGACACCTCTGCCGATGACCGTGACCCATCCCAACCAGATCATCATCGGTGCCAGCTCCATGAATATCTCCACCGGTGTGGCCAATGCCCTGGTATCATTGACCTATAACAATCAAATCTATGCCCGTGGATTTACCGGTAGCAGTGGCAGCATCAGTTTGCCTCTGAATAATATGCCTGCCGGTAGCATTACCTATACTCTCACCGTCACTGCTCACAACAGAGTCACCTATATTGGCGAAGTGCAACAGATTCCCGGTACCGGACCTTACGTGGTTGTGCAGAACACTCAGTACAGTGACAGCAACAATAATAGTCCCGAATATGGTGACAGCGCAAGCTATAGCGTGAGCTTCCAGAACATCGGCGCTGCTGCAGCAAACAGCCTTTCTGCCTCGCTCAGCACCACCACTCCCGGCATCAGCATCACCGATGCTAACGAAGCTTTGGGCAATCTTGTTGCTGGCGCAACCATCACGCGGAACAACGCTTTCGCTTTCAATATCGCCAATAACATCGCTGACGGTACTGTGGCAGCCTTTACCATTACCATGACCAGCGGCACAAATAGCTGGGAGCATAACTTCAACCTTCCCATTTCTGCTCCTGCTCTTGCTTTTGGCAATGTCACAATCTCCGATCCCGGTGGCAACAACAACGGCAGTCTTGATCCCGGTGAGACCGTAACAGTTACAATGCCCATCCTTAACGAAGGCGGCGCTGCAAGCCCCAACGGGATTGTCACCCTGACCAGCCCTACTACAGGCATCACGATCAATAGCGGTTCGGCAAACTTCAGTGCAATCGCTGCGAATGGCAGTGGGAATGTGAGCTTCAGCGTATCTGCCAGTGGATCTTCGCCCCAAGGTTCATTGGCTAATCTTAGTTTCCTGGCAACAGCCGGAGCTTACACTCTAAATCAGAACATTAGTCTGGAGGTGGGTGCTCCGGAGGAAGTGACTATTGGTAGCGGCACTTCGACTCAAACCTATCCCCTGGATCGATACTACAATTATTCAGGGCATGAAGCCATTTATCTGGCAAGTGAAATCGCAACTACGGGATCCATCAGCACCATAGGCTATTACAAGGCATCGGGAACAGACACAAATCCCATTGCCCCTGTAAGCATCTACATGAAGCATACTTCGGCAACAACGCTGAGTACTGGGGACTACAGTACCGCCGGATATACTCTTGTCTATAGTGGCAGTTTTCCCAATACTGCCACCAGTGGCTGGATGGAAGTTGTGCTGGACGATCCCTTCGAATATGATAGCTCATCCAATCTCTCGATTCTGATCATCAAAGGGCATCAAGCATGGACATCTTATTACCCATTGTGGACTTACAGCACTACTGGAACCACTCGCGCAAGACAGAATCGCAACGACAATTCCCAGCCCACATCTTTGACTGCAAGTACTAACCTGCCAAACCTTAAGCTCCGAATCTATCCAGGCGATCCTGTTCCTGCTGCTGGAATAGCCGTAACCCCATCCTCAATCTCTGAAGCAGTTAACAGCGGCAACAGCATATCGAGACAGATCACCATCAGCAATACCGGATCAGCTAATTTGATCTGGAGTATTCCGGAGCGAAACACGGCAACAAGAAACATGACCGGATCCACTCTAAGCAGCGATGTGAGTTCTTACACTCCGGGCAGCAATGCTACCTGGATTCTATCGGTGACTAACGCCAGCCCTGATAGTGAATGGATCAAAGATATTGAGATATCCTTCCCTGCAGAGATTACGGTGAGTAGTGTAAGCAGCTTTTCAGGTGGGTCGAATCCCCTGACTGCTAGCCCTCAAAGCGGAACCGGAGTAACGATTAACTGGCATTATGAAGATTCCAGTGGCTGGGGTGGCATTACTTCCGGACAGATTGCTACTGCTACCGTCAATGTAAGCATCTCTGCCTTTGCATCTGGCAGCTTGAGTTTGCCCTGGGTCATTACCGGCGATAACTATGGTTCAGATCCGCATAGCATTTCTGGCACATTGGTCTTCACTCAGAGTGGAGACCCCCAACCCACAGATTGGTATAGCATTAACACTCATAGCGGCACCATCGCTCCTGGCGGCAATGCTGTGATCACAATTCTGATGGATTCCGAAGGCCTGGCTGATGGCACATACAGCAGCAGTTTCACAATCAATTCCAACGCACAAAACAATTCCAGCCTATCAGTGCCGCTAAGCCTTACGGTAGAGACGCCCATCAATCCCTACCCTGTTGGCCCGCGCTTCGTGGCAGAATGGGAACCGGCAATGGGCGCAATCGTGCGTTATCCCTTCGGACAGCCCTACAGCCTGCTGGCAGATTTGTCGGAAGATGCGCTGCTCTATGTAATCGTAGCGTCAAGCAGCCAAAGCGCAGCGAATAGTGCCTTGCAGAGCAATGGCGTAACCATGGCCAATGTGCGCTATATCAATGCCGCGTCAGACTCATACTGGGTACGGGATTATGGCCCCTGGACCATCTTTGATGAAGACAAAAACATGCATCTGGTCAATTTCAATTATAACCGCCCACGCCCCAACGACAATCTGATTCCTTCAGTCGTAGCCGGCTACCTGGGCAAAGGCATTTACGATCTGGATATGAACCATACCGGCGGCAATATGATGACCGATGGCATGGGCAAAGCGATGAGTACCGAGCTTGTGCTTTCGGAGAACAGCACTCTCAGCCAGGCCCAGATCAATCAACGCTTCAGCAACTATCTGGGCGTCACGGATTATCAGATCTATACTGATCCTACAAACACTTACATTGATCATATTGATTGTTGGGCTAAGATACTGGATGTGGACAAAGTGATCATCCGCAGAGTGCCATCAAGCCACGCTCAATATGCCGCGATCGAAAACTCCGTGGCTCAATGGCAGGCTAAAACCAGCAGCTATGACACGCCCTACCGCATCTTCCGCGTGGATACTCCAAATAATGAAGCCTACACAAATTCATTCATCATGAACGGCAATATCTACGTCCCGCAAATGGGCACTGCCAATGACGCGGCTGCTCTGGCTGTCTATCAAACAGCCATGCCGGGCTTTACCGTAAGGGGATACACTTACAGCAACTATCAATCTACCGATGCCCTGCACTGTCGGGTAAATACCATCTTCGACGATCAGATGATTGCCGTGCGCCACACGCCAATCAATGATCTCACATCCTATCAGGAATACACCCTGACCGTGGAGATCGACCACCACAACCCCCTGGATGCTGAAACCAGCTTCATCGCTTGGAGCACATCTTCAAGCGGTCCCTGGCAGCAGACCAGCCTTAGCTTCAGCGGTGGAAATACCTATAGCGCAAGCATTAGCAGCCCTGCTCATCTACAAAGCGTTTACTACTGGATTCAGGCCTCTGATACTAGCGGAAGAAGCACAAAGTTACCTCTCTGTGGCGCACTCGATCCCTTCGTGGCCCATGTGACAGTAGCAAACCCGGATCTGCCCAATTGGACTCCGGTTAGCTATCCCAATCCTCCGGCCACCATCCATGCTCAAATCAGCTTCTTTGGCAATCCTGCCCTCGATGGCGACCTGGTCGGAGCCTTTGTAAATGGTGAATGCCGCGGAACCGGAGTGGTGAGCACCCAACGCAACGCCTATGTGACGATGCAGGTGCAGCTTGCATCATCCGGTGAGACAATAAACTTCAAGATCTTCAGCCAAGCTGATGGACAAGCCTATGATGCCGATCTGGTTCTAAACCCCGAGCTTGGTGAAACCATTGGGGAAGGCAACCCTGTGGAGCTCATCTTCAGTCTTGATAAACCCGTAGTCAGCATCAACCAGGATGGCGCAAACCTCGTTCTGAGCTGGCCGGAAGTCACCAATGCTGATGGCTACCAAATCCTGACCGCGGATAGTCCTGATGGTGAGTTTGGCGTGATCGATTCCATTACCGGAACTTCATATCAGATCAACCCCACCCATTCCTTCCTCTTCTTCAAAGTGATTGCCGTCAAAGGAAATCGCTTGCAGCTGAGAAACTAAACGAAAACTAGAAAATATGAAAAACCCCGCTCCGGCGGGGTTTTTAATTCCTAATACTTCATCCCTACTAGCCGAGATCTTGCGACTTCACAGCATCATCTGTGTCTAGGTTACCGACTCTTGCCGTGATTACAATCAAGCTATAGGAGACACTTAGCGGGTCTATTTCATCAGCATCATCTTGATGGTCTTACTCTTACTATCGTGCTCAAGGCGGCTAAAGTACAGTCCGGAACTAACCTTCCTGTTGCTGTGGTCTGTGCCATCCCATTGAACCGTGTGTTTGCCCATATCCATCGTATCATTGATTAGCTCTTTCACTTTTTGTCCCTTCACGTTATAGACTGTGAGCTTGACCTTGGCGGGTGACGGAATCGAAAAGCTGATATTGGTGGAAGGATTGAATGGATTGGGGTAATTTGAACCCAAAGCTAAAACCGGAGCTACTACCTCACCATCTGTATTCACAGCATAGCTTCTGAATCCATGTTGCTCCGGCGCGATTGTCATGTTGGTGCTGCTTGAAGATTGAAAACTTGCCATCCGAGATCCCTTGCTCTCAGAGTAGAGCATTAAACTAAGATCACCACCGCCTTCTTCAGCTGGGATCGAATAAGCCAGAATCTGAATCGGGAATGCCTGGATCACCCTCGCTCCAATGCACTCATCATTTTGGAAAACCCCTATCTCAGAGTAGTCATTATCTCCATCAATGGACTCAATCATCAGAGTTTCATAATCGGGCTTATCCATGAAAGTAAAGTATGATGTTTTTTGGGGCTCTGATACATCAGGAGTAGTTAAGGGGCGATTCCACACGAATGAACAAGCGCTGGTGGCTCGCACCATAATCGAATCGCCATACTTCAGATATGGCCGGATAAAGCCATCGCTTATCCAGTTCCCGCTGTCATCTCTTTTCATACTCCACTGCTCTGCCATGATGTAATCTATCTTATCCTCCACATCAGCCAGAGCTTCAAGAGGTTGGGCCGTTTCATAGCATGGATAGGTAAGCCATATCCACTCTTCCTTTTGCAGCTGATGAACCATTAGCGTGTCGATGATCGTGCCTAACTCATACAATCTAATCGTATCATCATCATTCATATTGGTTCGCAATTTGTAACCATCAACGCTATTGAGCGATTCCAGTCCATGATAGGTCCAATGATTATTGCGGTACTCAGCATAACCATCCGCAGATTCGATATCAGACAGATGCGGTAGCAGAGATACATTGGCATAATCAATCAATGTCCCGGTATCGTCTCGTTGAAGGCGTGGATAGCCTACCCAGTTCCATCCCTTGTGAAGATCACGTGTTACAGCAGGATATGAGTTTTGCTGTGCTGGCTGCAAGTATAGATTCTGGCGAATAACTCGCATGCCGTTTACCGAAGGAATATCCACAGTAAATGAAAGATCGAAATCCCCATACGCATCAGTTTCGGATAAAGCAAACATGTAGTTCCCATATACGCCATCATTTGAAGCTCCATCAAAATGGTTTCCGTCATCATAAAGGTTTATGGAATACTCCCAAGTACCTCTCGAGATTGTAGCGCTTACCACTGCATCTGCGACAGGGTTTATGTAATCCATCACTGAAACTTGCAATAGGAACGGCTGATCGATAGGATGTGCAGTAGATGCTGTTAGCACATTTACTCTTAGATCTGAGTCGATCTCAGAGATCACACTACAGCTATCAGTAACCGTTAAGCCATTTGTTATGGTTGCTATCCATGTACCAGCTTCTGGAAATGCAATACTGTATTTATAGGTTGCTCCATCAAATACTTCTGGTTGGTCATAAATAGTTCCTAATGGATCGGTAAGTGTAAAATGCCGATAACTTGCATTTCCTGAAGCAGCCCAAATCAGAGTTGTCCTGAAGCATTCTGCGTTGTCATCAACAACTATCTGGAAAGTTTGACTTGAGTTTTCTGGAATCACATGAGGGCTATCGTAGTTTGGAGGATTACCTCTCAGTCTACTTATCAAACGGCTTACGATCAATGACATTCCAGATAAATGAGGAACTTGATATGCCACGCCGTGACCCCAAGACGCAATGTTATTCATGTTCGTAATGCCGCTTGATGCATTGCCATAACGCATAGTATAGCACGCAATATCATTATTGTTATAATGTGTGTTTATCAATGAACTTACATGATTCATCCTGTGAGGGTTACTATAATTAGCATTGTAGGGATGTTGTTCATAAATTGTTGGATTATGCACTCCATCCGATAACAGAATCATCCCCTTGCTCCTTTCGGAAGGGCTTCCAAATGGATAGTACCCCCTATAGTATGGTATATACAAATCGGTATTTCCTCCCGCTGTTGGCTGAGCCACACCATTGATCAAAGTAGTTTGATTTGAAGTAGTTATTGTGTATAACTGTGCTAATGGAGTCGGGGCTAATATTTGAAATCCTCCACTATTCCAGTTCGGAGCGCTCCCTTCATTAAAACCAAAAATGTTAACTTTATCTCCCGGCAACATAGCACTAATGAATCTCTTAGTTAGTTGTTGAAGATCTGCGGTGTGTTCATGCATGCTTCCTGAAAGATCAAGAGCCATAACCACATCAACCCCATCATCATATACAGTGAAGCCGGGCCCATTAAGCCCATCAAAACCATCCCGGACATTGGCATTCAAGTGAGCATAGTGCAGAAAATCGTCGTTTCCGATATTGACAATAATGTCATAAGTACCCACAGCTGGAGCAGTAAGCACCGGATCTGTGAGATCCACCTTACCCTGACTATCTGTCCATGCAGAAAACTGATGAACAATAGTGTTAAGCCCCGAAACACTCATGCCATCAGTATAATCCTGATCCGCGACAATGTACACGGTTACCGGAGTATTTTGAGGACAATTTGTGATCGTCACATATACAGGATCCCCAACGCGAAACATGTTCTTTTCAGTGGCTGAGTTTAATGAACCGGCACTGATCACTTGGGGAGTGAAATGAAAGCCACGAGATGCATAGGCTTTGTTGATGGCATTCTGCTTTGTGTTTAAGGAATAGGAAGCAGAACCATCATCTACCCGGTTCATGAGGATGTTATAGAAGTAACGAGGTTTGTAGCGGTAGGCAGCATTGTCTTCAATATCGCGTCTAACAATTCCTAGGCCTGCGACCAATAGTGTATCGACCCCGCAAACTCCCTGATCATTATCGGGGAACAATGAGTTATCGCGCAAACTCCACCAGGCGGATGCGAGATATCTGCCCTTACTATAGTATGTATATTGATCCTCAGTGAGTGATAAGGAATCTGATATACTGTTTTCAAACGCCATATTAAACTCGATCAATAAATCTGGCAAATAACTATCATCGGTGGGAGACCCGCATAGATAACTCGCAAACGCTTCATCCATAGCCCCTGTATATTCATGCAAAGTGTCTGGAGCATTAAAAGAACTAATTCCCAGTACATTATGTACGTAATTGTGACCTAGCTCATGCCTAACGGTGCTAGCCAGTCGTCCATCACGTATCCAGATAAAATTATGCTCTGCACTATACCCTCCCCAAGCATGAGCATTGTAGTCAGGGGGCGTATTGAAACAACAAATATTTACAGGGGTGCCAATATAGCTACTGTTACCATTTATGTGATTCAAACCATCGATGTGTTTTGAGGCTTTGATAAACACATTGGAAGTATAATGCGAGTAGTTTGGCATGCTGATGTCTTGCTGATTCAATGAATCTGAAATAGCTGCTGCAAAAGAAACTGGAGAAAGAGTGTCAATGGAACATGTTACCTTCATGCTTGAGTTTATCAGTTTTGCAGTGATGAAATTATCCGCTACGTCAATAAAACTTGCATATCCCTCCAGATCAGTTTGCATGGAATCTGGTTTTACTACTACTCTCACGTCTTTCATCGGCACCAATGATTCCTGTATTGGTGGATTGCTCCAAACAACGTCGTTAAAGTGTTCATATCCCATCGTTCGAACGTTTACTTCTGAGTGGATAAAGTCCGCAGGTCTCTTATGTGCTACCCTTCCTGTCATAGAATCTATTAGGTAGAAGTAATCTCCGAATATTGGATTTGAGTCAGTTCCCACACAAACAAAGTAAGCAAGATAGTACGTATCTGATCCTCGATTTGTGTAGTAGATTGAAACCGTTCTTGATGATTGATACTTGGCATCATTCATATCAGATAGTGCTATCCCCTCAGCTGCTTCTTTGCTGATCATCGCACTAACATCTACATCCGGCAATTCCACAGTATTGTCCCCAATCGAAAAGCGCTTACGGCCTTCTTCATAAGTAATCATTATGAATCCAGCGCCTTCCACCCGATAACCCCCGACCTGCTGGTAATAATCCGTTGTATATCCACCCCACTGTTTTGTTATCCGACTCTTTGATAGCTGGGACCGGTTTGCCGGTGAATATGGCAGAATCTTGTCCACTATCCTTTCGCAAGCCTGTCTGAAGGCTATAGTGTCTGCTTCTGTAGTGAATGGAATATCTGAGAAGTTCCCTTCAAATGAGCCCAACCTCATTCGCTCATACCCGTAGTTAATTCTTCCTGTAAACCCCGTCTCAGCCTTGAATCTTTCGGCCAATTGATTGAGTTCCTGGGTTTTGCGCGCGTGCTCTGCGGCATCGCTGGCATCTTCACTGGCGAAGATCATTGCGCAGAGCAGCAGTAACAACATTGTGACCAATGCTTTTGTGTTCATGTCTTTTCTCCTTTTTCGTGCAAAGTAGAAGCGTCATCCTGACGCTTGCAAACGGCTGGAAGCCAATTCCACATCGAGGTGGAAGCGTCATCCTGACGCTTGTAAACGGCTGGAAGCCGTTTCTACTATCGGCAATCTCCTCAGCTTGATGCCGGTTGTTTTTTGGTTCCATTACCCGAGTCCGGCAGACCTTGCTGCCATAATCCTCAGGTAGCCTTATTGACATTGCATGATTATTGACAACAGGATTTCTTGTCAAGCACAATTCTTTCCATCATTCACAAATGTCGACTGCTATAGGATCGGAGCAGATGAATATCCAAACCGGAAGACTTATAACCCCAAGTCCCATTTCTCTTGCCCAAAAACCCAGCCTTGAATATCTTGTTCTCAAGAGGTAAATACATGCGTCCTGATAAACAAGAATTGATCAAGATGCTCAGCATCACCGATGAGGCTGAGCTGCAAGAACTATATAAGCGTGCTTATGAGATCAAGAAAGCCCAGGTAGGCACAAAGGTCTATTTCCGGGGCATCATCGAACTCAGCAATATCTGCACCAAGAATTGCTACTATTGTGGCATCCGCAGTGGCAATCCGGATTTCCCTCGCTATACCATATCCCTTGAGGAAGCTTTGCGGGAAGCGCAGTGGTGTTATGAACAGCATTATGGCAGCCTGGTGATCCAGGCCGGAGAACGCACGGACAAAGCCTGGATCGATCTGATCAGTGATCTGATCCGGGGTATAAAGCAGCTGTCGGATGGCAAACTGGGCATCACCCTTTCCTTGGGAGAACAGAGCGAAGAAGTGTATCAAAGATGGTTTGATGACGGCGCGCATCGCTATCTTTTACGCATCGAAACCACCAATCCTGAGCTGTATAAGACTTTGCATCCTGCCGATCACAGCTTTGAATACCGCAAAAACTGCTTGAAACTCCTGCGCAAAGTTGGCTATCAGGTGGGCACCGGTGTAATGGTGGGACTGCCCGGACAGACGATTGAGGACATCGCCAATGACATCCTGTTTTTCTATGATGAGGACGTGGATATGCTGGGCATGGGGCCTTACATCCCGCATCATGGCACGCCCCTGGCCCATCTGGAAGAAGGCTTTGATAAAGATGCCGCACTCAAGCTGGGGCTGAAACTGATCGCTACCTGCCGCATTGCGCTGAAGGACGTGAATATTGCCACCACCACGGCCTTGCAAGCGCTACATACCGAAGGCCGTGAACTGGGGCTTTTAGCCGGAGCAAACGTGCTGATGCCGAATATCACCGACACTAAATACCGCGAGGGCTATCAGCTTTATGAGGGCAAACCTTGCATGGACGAAAACGCCAATCAATGCATCGGCTGTCTCTCCCGCAGGATTGAGTCCATCGGAGAGACGATCGGCTTTGATGAATGGGGAGATTCCAAACACTACTTTAAAAGGAAGAACACATGAAGAAAGTACAACTGATCCTGTTGATCGCAATCCTGATTATGAGCCTGAACCTGATCGCGCAGAGTTATTATGACATGAGCGATGAAGAACTGCTGGTGCTTGTGGAAGAGCAGGATAACATCGCCATGTATATCCTGGGCATCAATGCTCTAAACAATGAGGACTTTCCCACCGCCGGCAAATGGCTGCTGCAAGCGGCTGAACTGGATAATGATATGGCTCACTTTGAGCTGGCCCTGATGCACCTCAAAAAGCAGCTGGAAACATCCGACATCGCTTCTGCCCTCAAACACTTTGAAAGGGCAGGAGAACTGGGCTATGGTGAAGCTTACTACAATCTGGCCAAGCTATTCCACGAGGGGAAGTTGGTCGATAAGGACATTCAAAAGGCAGTGAAGTATTACAAGCTTGCCGATGATGAGATATCCACCATCCGCTTGGGAGAGCTTTATGCCGACAAACTGGTGGAAGGGCAAACCCCGGAAGATACTTTCTTCTGGATTCAACAACTCAGTTACAGCATTCCGGAAAGCAATTGCCTAATCATCGCCGGCTACTATGCCACGGGATATGGCACAGAAAAGAACATGCAGGAAGCCCTCGATTGGTATGGCCGGGCAGCAATGTTTCAGCGAGTACCCGAAGCCCTGGAACTCGCCATTCTCTGCCATGAAGGCAGCGAAGTTACCCAAGACCCGGAACTTGCCTACTTCTGGGCGCTCATGGCTGAGAAGACAGATGAGCGGGATAACCCAAAACTAAAGGAACTGATGGCCTCCCTGGAAGCGAGCCTGGATGAAGACACCCGTGGCTCCATCCGGAAAATGTGCAAGAGATGCAGAAAAGGTGGTTCTGATCCTCGGGCTGAGTTAGTAGCTGAAGCGCCCCACACTATGATCTGGCACCCTTGGACTTCTATCCGAAGGATTGGAGTTCAAGCAGCGGGAACGCCTTCACCCTTGGACTTCTATCCGAAGGATTGGAGTTC